>Ga0224531_1000097_pt1 | contig 54986 bp, 39 predicted proteins | sample CBST100metaG_FD_179876 | JGI IMG/M metagenome (GOLD analysis project Ga0224531, IMG submission 179876) | Peat soil microbial communities from Stordalen Mire, Sweden - C.B.S.T100 | ecosystem: Environmental > Terrestrial > Soil > Wetlands > Peat | place: Sweden: Norrbotten County, Stordalen Mire...
CTTGACCCCGGTCATGGGCCTCCAACAGCTTCCGCCGCAAATCATCCGAATATGCTCGCGCCATGTGAGCTCATGCCGCGGATTATCGCCTTATCCACTCTACACCATCAGGCAAAATGCTCTATTGATCCGGCAAGAAAACAGTGACATCGTATTCCCACCCATTTCCGCAAAAGACGCGGAAATGGATGGGGCACCCTGACAGTATCTAATTTAATCGCCGGATCAATAATTCTTTTGCGGTTCCCGCAGATTGAAGACGAGCAATCGAGGCTCATGCGCAGAGACGTCTCACTGCCATAAGCGAATATAAATACAGGCTGTTACATGTGTCGTATGTAAGAATATAAGAAAAGAGAGCGGATCTGAAAAGAGCAAATGTTCGGCGAAAACAGCAGAGGAGCGGGAGGGGTGGCGGTCGATGCCTCGCAGAAGAATGAGAGGCTGGTGCAGGCTATCGCCTGTGGAGATCACGAGGCGGAGCGGACTTTTGTTCTGCAGTATCTTCCCAAGGTCCGGGCCATGCTGCTGGCGCGGACGCGCAATGCCGAGTTGACTGCCGATTTGCAGCAGGATGTAATGCTTGAGGCGCTCTGCGCGTTGCGGCGCGGGCAACTGCGCGAAGCTGCCAAGCTCTCTGCGTTTGTGTTGGGCATTGCACGCAATCTTCTGAATAGCCACTTCAAGAGCGCCGCCCGCCAGCCTGTCTCGCTGGAGTTTCCCGACCACCTTCCCGATTTGACGCAGACAATGGACGTATTTGCGGAGCGGCAGGAGGGGGAATTAGCCCAGCGTGCCATTGCCAGCCTGGGGCAAGTGGATCAAGCCATCCTGCACATGACTCTGGTGGAAGGGCTAAAACCGGGAGCGATCGCCGAACTTCTGCATTTGAGTTCGGATGTGGTGCGGCAGAGGAAGGTGCGCGCGACCCGCAAAGTAGTCGATTTTGTCTCCAAGCTGTCACAAAACAAATCCGCAACCCACTTGAATGAAAGGGTTGCACTATGACAACTTGCAACGGAGCACCTGCTGAACTTTTTGCCTTGGGGTACGTCGAGGGCACATTGCCCGAAATTGAAGTGGAACGGTTTGAAGAGCACTATTTCGACTGTCCGGTTTGCCTCAAACATTTGCAGACCATTCAGACCATGGCACAAGCGCTTGCGCTGCAGCCGGTGGCAACAATCAAACAGCCGCGGCTGAAAATGTCGCTTGCCTGGCCGGTCTGGGCGTGGAGCGGAGGAGCCGTTGCTGCACTGCTGCTTGTGAGCGTTTTTACCTATAAGAGCCTCGAACCCAGGCTTGCGCAGCCGACGGTTGCGCGGAATGAGCTGAAGGCTCTGCCGCAAGCGGCGGCTTCATCGCAGCCTGTTCGAGTCTCCGCCATGCCGGTTCATCTTTCCCAGTTGGCTGATCTGACGCTGCCTGCCTATCTTGCGCCTCAACTGCGCGGAGAGAGCCTGGACACACGCTTTGAAGCGGGGATGACGGCATACGCCGCGGGCAACTGCGAAAATGCCATTGCGACCCTGCGGCAGGTGGCCGAGCAAAGTGCGGAGGCGCGTGCGGCCGCGTTCTACTCCGGCGCTTGCCAGATGCGGCTCGGCAATTTCGGCCAGGCAGCGAAGCTTTTGCGCAAGGTGGCCGATGGCGGCGACTCGCCCCAGAGGGAGACTGCGCTTTATGAGCTGGCGCAGATTGCGCTGGCGCACAACGATCCGGTCGCGGCGCATCTGTATCTGCAGCGGATCATCGCTTTGCGTGGCGATTTGGAGCGGCGGGCACGCGAGCAGCAGCGGCAGGTGGCGAAATTGATCGCGCTGTCGCACACGGCGCAGGGAGAGAATCCTGAGTCGAAGTAGCGGTGTTTGTTTTTTTGCGTATTGTTCCACTTTCTTTCCCTTGGGTAAATTTGTTTTGCAGGAATGGTATATTGGTGCGCATCGCCACAGGCACGTTGACTTTTCCTCTTCTCGTTTTGATTTTGTTGCTTCCTTGTGCCGCGCAGCAGGTGGCCTCGCCCGTCAAGTCTCCGCAAGACTATGTTGCGATTGCGCGCGAAAACCTGCGCAAGACTGAGCTTGCCCATCCCGGCAATACGGTGGAAGTCGCCCAGGCGCTGGACGATCTGGTCGGTCAGTTGGCGGACGTGGAAGGCTCCACACCCGAACTGTTGGAACTGGTGAAGCGCGAAGTGACCGTCGCCGAGGCCGCGGCGGGCGAGCGTAGTAAATATTATGTAAATGCGCTGGCTTCGAATTCAGATGTTTATGTACGGCTTGGTCGCCCGGCCGAAGCACGGCCCCTTGCGGAACGCGCTTTTGAAATTGCGCAGCACGAGTTTGCTGAAGCTTCAGAGTTCATCAATGCAGCTGATGAACTGGCTTTTGCCTGCCATGCGCTGGGAGATTGGAGCTGCGCCCTTCACGCAGGCGAAGCGGCCCTCCTCGTCGAGCGAAAGGGCGGTTCCGAGCGCGAACAGGATTTGGTGAACACGTTGGGAATTACATCCGATGTGAAAGACCAGATGGGTGATACGGCAGGTGGCGGCAGGGATATTGAGGAATATCTGGCCATTACCATGCGCTCTCATCCCACCGACCCGCATCTTGGTCTCATGGAGCAAAATGCCGGTGTCCATTATTTGTACACTCGAGAGTTCGCCAAAGCGCTTCCGCATTTCAACCGTGCGCTTGAACTGAACCTCAAGAATTATGGACCTGGCTCCGCACAGGTCAGCCTTGTTCTTCTCAATATGGCGGATTATTACAGTTGCACCGGGCAGTTCCCGCTTGCCTGGAAAGACTTCGAAATCGTCCTTGGCGATAAGGGCGAAGCAATTGATTTCCAGACGAGTGCTCATTCGGTTTATGCTGCCTCTCTGGCATCGGGAGGAGATCTTCCGCGCGCAATCGAAGAGGGCCTGATTGCCGCGAAGATGACGCGAGAGAGCTTTGTGCTTCAGGCGCGCACCTTGCCGGAGCGTCAGGCGCTTGCCTATTACGATCAGCTTCCCTACGGCCACGGCCTGGATATTACGCTCTCCGTTCTAGCTCGCCACCCCAATTTCCCTTCGGGCAACATCTACCAGGAGATGGTGCGTTGGCGAGCGCTGGTGGCCGACGAAATGGCGCGCCGCCAGAAAAACCTGAATGCAAGCAATGACCCGGAGGTTGCTCGGCTGCTCAAAGAGATGGACCAGGCCCGCGCCGATTTGCTGGCTGCGGAACAGGCGGAACAGGCGAGGCAGGGCAACAGCGAAGCCCTCGCTGAGGCTAATAGCAAGATGGAGAAGATCGAGCTTGCGCTGGCCGAGCGCAGTGCCGCTTTGCGCAGTGATGAGCGGATCAGCGCGGTCCGCTTGGAAGATCTTCGCCACAACTTGCCTGCCCATTCGGTTCTCATCTCCTATGTGGCGTACCAGCGTTTCGCCGTAGGGAAGGTCGACCCGGCACACGCCAAAACTCCCTCCTACATGGCGTTTGTACTCCGATCGGATTCGGATCAGATTCGCGTCTATGACTTGGGCGACGCCAAGCTGATCGAGGAACTTGTGAATCGCGCGCGGGGAAGCGCCAATGCCGAAGCTCATGCCGGAGGACTCGGCGCGGTGCGCAATGAGCGCCAATGGCGCGAGGCTGCGGAGGCTCTGCGCAAGCTGGTATGGGATCCGCTGCGCGCCGAAGTGGGCGATGCCAAACTGGCCCTGGTGGTGCCCGATGGCGTGCTGAACCTGATTCCCTTCAGCGCGCTGCCCGAGGGAAAAGGCTATCTGGTCGAGCGGGGGCCGGTCATCCATATGCTTTCCAGCGAACGCGATCTGATTCCCGCGGAGGGTACTCGCCAAAAGACGGGGTTGCTGGCTTTCGGAAATCCCAACTTCAAGCAGCTTTCAAAAGCTCCGCTTGTCTCCAGTTTGCGCGATGCGGGCATCAGTTGCGATACGCTGGATAGTGTGAATTTTCCCCCGCTGCCCGGTACGGCGGCTGAAGTCAGCGACATCAGCGCTGCGTGGCAGCGCTGGAACGGCAACGAACCCTCCACGCTGGAGACTGGCAGCGATGCGACACGCGCGCATTTTCTTGCAGAAGCGCCCAACAGCCGCGTCCTTCACGTTGCTACTCATGCTTTTCTTCTCAACAGCAGTTGCGGCGGCGGCAACCCACTGCTTCGCTCGGGGCTGATTTTTGCAGGCAGCAACCAAACCGGGGAAACCTCGATCCTTACCGCACAGCAAATCGCATCCATGGACCTGAGTAATGTAAATTGGGCAGTGCTTTCGGCTTGCAATACGGGCAACGGCGAGTTGCACGATGGCGAGGGTGTGCTGGGCCTGGAACGCGCCTTCCGCGTGGCCGGCGCCCACAGCGTGGTGATGACGCTGTGGCCGGTGGGGGACGATCTGACCCGTCAGTTCATGCATGAACTGTATGTTCAGCGGCTGGGTCTCCACGCCTCCACCGCCGACGCTGTGTGGAATGCGGAACGGAAGTTGCTGTTGACGCGGCGCGCCGCCAGCCAGAGCACTCACCCTTGGTACTGGGCTGGATTTGTAGGCTCCGGCGGCTGGGAATAACGCTTTTTTCTTGGCAAGCGGAAACTTTTTCTGCCGCACTCTGTCGGAGTGCGGCTTCCGTTTCCCTACTACACTATCGAATATAAATATTGATTCGTCACAAATCCTTTCGCCAAGCCACATAACATCGACTCCATTGATTGCATATGACGGTTTCCCAGATTACCTGCGTGTTCTTAAAAATCTATGGGGTCATTTGAACTGCCGCGGGATGTGTCAACCCTTCCGCGGCAGTTTGTGAAGGAGAAGTGAATGCCGGGTTTGGTCGTGAACATTACCCCCGATTTGCACAACTTCGTGCAGAGCAATGTAAAACGCGGGCGCTATGAGAATGTGATCGAACGGGTGCGAATCGCTTTACTCTCTCAATTACTGGGTCAACAACTCGAGGAAACGCGCTCAATCTCCGGCCAAGCAAAGAGTGATGTGTTCCGGAATTTGCGGGAGGTTTCGATTTAACCTTCAATCTTCCCGCGGTAGTCCAAATCAATGAATGCCGTTTAACGTACCACTGCGTTCCAAACAGAATTGATACCCCGACAATATCTCATCAGGAGACAACCATGAAGAAAGTACGCTTCGCAATTGTTTTTTCCGCCATCTTCTTGCTGAGTCATCTGGCCATCGCCGCACCCAGCGGAGAGAGCCTCACCCGTCAACTCATCACCGCCGCGGCAGACGGCAATGCGGACATTGTGAAGATGCTGCTGGCGCAGGGTGCCGACATCGAAGGCCGGGATGACAGCGACCAGACGCCGCTGAAAGTGGCCACCGAGCACGCCAAGGTTGAGGTCGTACGGGTGCTGTTGGACAAGGGCGCCAACGTCGAGGCGAAATCCAACTCCAAGAGCACGCCCTTGAACTGGGCCGTGGGCGGAGACGGCGACATCCGGCGGACAGAGTATGCGGATCGGCTGGAAATTGTGAGGATGCTGCTGGACAAAAGAGCCAACACCGAGGGCAAGACCTCGAGTGGCTATACGGCGCTCGCGCTGGCGGCCTCGGATTACAGGAACACCGATATTTTGAAGCTGTTGCTGGACAAGGGCGCAAACGTCGAGGCCAAGAATGATCGCGGCCAGACGGCGCTGATGACGGCGGCTATGGAAGACCATACCGAAGCGGAGACGTTGCTTTTGGCCCGGGGCGCCAAGATCGATGACGCGGCTTCAGATGGCGAAACGGCGTTGATGTTTGCCGTCAGCGAGGAGCGCATCGATTCGGTCAGCCTGCTGCTTTCCAAGGGGGCAAACATCGAGGCCGTAGACAACGACGGTCAGACGGCGCTGTTCCGGGCGGCAATGGATGACGATTCTCACTACGACTGGGGTGGCAACTATGTGGAAGTAACGAAGCTGCTGCTTTCTAAAGGCGCCAACGTCAACGCCAAGGACGACCACGGCCGCACACCGCTGCAAATGGCTATCCGGGCTGACAAGACGGAAGTCATCAAGCTGTTGCAGAAAAAAGGTGCACACTAAACGGGCTGCAAGGGGACGCGGCTGACAATCGAAGCGTCTCCTTGCAGTAACCAGCGCATCTGTCGCTTCTTCTTTGTAAGATTCTCAAAGTCATAACTGTGTCAAACAAAGGCACCAGACTTTAAGCCAAAAACAAACTCTTGCAACAAAAAAATCAGAAATCGAGGATCGAAATATGCCAACTTCTTTTCCACCACCGCAGATTGATCAAGAACTGATGAATCAACAGATGAATAAGGCCAAGGACATCATGGAAGGCAAAGGCTTTATCGGCTTCCTTCTCAAGCTGACTAGGCCCTTGAATCGAATTTTTTTCGGAAAGAGAATGGCCAACCAGTTTGATGCCCTTCAACAAAATAGCCTGCAGATGATGAACGGACTTCAACAGCAGCAGGCTATCTTGGCAAACGGCGAAGATGCGACTGGTACCGTGCTTGAACTCTCGGATACGGGCTCATCTTTGAATCAATGCCTCATCGTGAATCTGCGTGTACGCGTTACGCCCAAGTCTGGTAGTGAATACGAAACTACGCAGAGCCTGCCGATTTCACCAGTACAGATGCCGCGTGTTGGCGACAAGATTCGGCTGAAGATCGATCGGCAGAATCGTGATCAAGTTGCATATTTGGGAATCTGCATCCCTGAAAGCGTAGTCGCGCGGTAGTGCAAACAAAACGTGTCTGCCCATTGTCATTGCTGAGCCCTGACCGCATTTTGGCCTACCTGTAAGGTCCTGCCAGGAGAGAACGATGAAGAAAGTGCACTTCGCTTCTATTTTATGTGCCCTGATGTTGAGTCATACTGTCCTCGGTCAGTCCGGCGCGGAAAAACTGAACCAGGAACTGCTCAGCGCCGCAAGAGCTGGCGATGCCGAAAGCGTGGGGATGTTGCTGGCGCAAGGTGCCAACATCGAAAGTCGGAACGACGACGACCAGACGCCGCTCACGGTTGCCGCCGCATACGCCAGAGTTGGGGTGGTGCGGGTGCTGCTGGACAAGGGCGCTAATGTGGAGGCCAAGTCCAGCGCCAAAAGCACTCCCTTGAACTGGGCTGTGGGCGGACACGACGACATCCGACTGACGGAATACGCAAATCGGCTTGAAATCGTGAAAATGCTACTGGACAAGAAGGCCAATACCGAGGACATAGCATCGAGCGGCTGGACGGCGCTACTGCTGGCGGCTTCGGATTACAGAAACGCCGACATTCTGAAGCTGTTGCTCTCCAAGGGAGCCAACGTGAATGCCAAGAATGAAAACGGATTGACAGCGCTGATGTTGGCGGCTTCCAGAGACAACACCGATGCGGAGACGCTGCTTTTGGACAAAGGCGCCAAGGTGAATGACGCGGATTCGCAAGGCAGAACCGCGCTGATGCATGCCGTCAGCAGTGAGTTTTTCGATTCCGTAAGTTTGCTGCTCTCCAAGGGAGCCAGCACCGAGGCCGAGGACAACGAAGGCCAGACGGCGCTCTTCCGCGCAGCGATGGATTCTGACGCATACGAAGGTGGCATAAGCGGCAACTATGTTGAAGTGACGAAGCTCTTGCTTGCCAAGGGCGCCAACGTCAACGCCAAGGATCTTGACGGCCGCAAGCCTCTGCAAATGGCACGCCTACACGGCAAGACGGAATTGGTCAAACTGTTGCAGGAAAAGGGCGCACACTAAGCCAGATAATGTGTAAATCCTGACGGATGGGAGACCGGGGCGCCGCAAGCAGCGGGTCTTCCATGGGAATGCAACGGAACGAGCACGAATACTTGGAGGCAATTCATGTCGTTGTGGAACAAGGTATCTTCTGAACTGGTGGACATCATTGAGTATGTCTCCAGCGATCTGGATGTTTTGGTGTACCGCTTTCCGCGATACCAGAACCAGATCAAATATGGCGCGAAGCTAATCGTGCGCGAAGGCCAGGGCGCGATCTTTGTAAGTGAAGGCAAGCTGGCCGATGTGTTTACTCCAGGCACTTACACGCTGGAGACCAAGAACCTCCCGGTTCTGTCGACGCTGAGCGGCTGGAAGTACGGCTTTAACAGTCCGTTCAAGGCCGAGGTCTACTTCTATACGACGCGGACGCTGCTGAATCAGCAATGGGGCACACAGCAGCCCATCACAATGGAGCTTCCGAAGTATGGCTTGGGCGAGGTGCGCGCTTATGGGCAAGTCTCGTACAAAATCACGGATGCGACCGTTTTCTTCCGGCAGATCGTGGGCACCAGCGGGTTCCTTAACGGAGCGGAACTGCTCGACTACCTGCGTGGCGTGATTGTGTCGCAGTTCAGCGAGGCGCTGACCTTGAGCCACCCCACGGTGGAGCAATTGGTCGGCGGGATGAGTGTGCTGGACGATACAACCCAGAAGAGCATCAACGCCAAGATCGAGCCGCTCGGCTTCCAGTTATCGCAGTTTCTGATTGAAAGTCTTTCGCTGCCGCAGCAGTTGAAGGATGAGATCTTTGAATATAGCCGGCTGAATAACATCGACCTCAGCAAGCTGACGCAGTTGAAGACGGCCAAGGCTATCGAAGAGGTGGCGCAGAACCCGAATGCAGCCGGTGGCATGGCTGGACTCGGAGTACAGATGGGCGTTGGCATGGCGGCGGCGCAAAGCGTGATGCAAGCAATGCAGCAGATGGGAATCAATAAGGGGGCGACGATCTTCACGCAACTGCCGACCTCGGTCAATGGTGTGCCGGTGAGCATTAATGCTGCGCCTCCGCCGTTGCCTTCGGCTGCGATGGCAACGTTTCATGTGGCCATTGACGGTCAGGCGCAAGGGCCGCTGGATGCCGATGCCCTGCACGCGTTGGCGACGCAGGGCAAGATGACCGCGGCGACGCTGGTGTGGCAACCCGGCATGGCGGGATGGCAGACAGCGGCCAGCGTTCCTGCCCTGACGCCGTTCTTTCAACAGCAACCGCCGCCACTGCCGTAAACGAAAGAGAACCCCATGGACAACACAGAGAACAGCAGTCACGGCCCGCAAGAGATCACTGTCACCTGCAAGCAGTGCGGCAGCACCGGAATGGAACGGCTGGATCACCACGAGTACAAATGTACGCACTGCGGGGCGATCACCGTGGTCAGCGACGATGACGCTGATCAGCTTGAAAGCATGCTGGGTGATTTTCTCAAAGGCGCCGGCAGCGGCAGTAAAAACAGCGTATGGGCCTCAACGTCTTCAGACGCCAGCCGCAATGACCCGCTCACGGTCAAAATTCCCATGGCCGGTGGGGCACAGACAGTAACCTGGCAATCCGGTTCCGACACGGGTTACGTAAAGAGCGCTGAGCAGTCGCCGGCAACTGGCACCGCAGCACAGGCCCCGATAGAACCTCACTTCGGACGCGTATGGGTTTTTCTGGGATGGGTTGTTGGACTGGTAATTCTCTATTCCTTCGATTTTGGTTTTTGGGATGGATCGAAGCATCTGTCAGATACAGTTCCGGCGGAGACGCTTATCTTGCAAAACCGCTTCAGTATGGATGGCTCCGAGGTGGCCACATTGCGCAACACTTCCAACAAGCCAATCAATCTGATTCCGATGACGATGACGTCGTACAAAGGCGATTTCAAGAAGGACACATCCCAAGGAACGGTCGGCGTCACGCATCTTCTTCCCAACGAGCACACGCTCATCTTCTTTCCGGTATCGAGCGGCGCAGATGCCGACCGCTTCAAGTTTTCAACTTCTGGGCCTTTGCCAATCTCCACAGAATCGCTGCCCCATTTGCAGCTCATGGAGGCAAAACTTTTGCATGTCGCCGGTACGCACCATTACCAGCTGGCGGGTGTCGTGCAGAACCCGTTGAAATACGACCTGCAGAGCGGCTCCATTGCGCTAACGCTCTTCAATGCCAACTACGAAATCATCGGCTGGGCCAGGGGAAATATCAAAGATCTTGAGCCGAAAGAGAAAGCGGTCGTGGCCATTGACTTTGAAGTGGATGAAAGCCACGGGCAGATCGCTTCTTATGAGTACCTCATCGATGTCGTGCAATCACCAGTACCAAACGGATAGGCGAGATGGAAAACGAGTTTACATGCAAGTATTGCGGAGCGCGTCAGAGTTACAGCGGCAGTGCGCCCGGAGTGTGCGAGAAATGCGGGGCAGCGCAGTCGGTTCAAAGTAAACCCGATGAGCCCGTTGCCACGCGGAGGCGTCTCAACCCGGCATTCTTCATATTCTGGGGGAGCCTCTGCCTGCTGACCCTGGTTGGCTTCGGCTTGCTATGGCGCAAACAGCACCCGCAAAGCGGCGCGGCGCAAAGCGAGGCAAACCAGACGCGTGTTGTGAGCGTAAACAACCCGGTCATCTATACCGTAGCGCCGGATGACAACCGCGATTCCAAAAGTTCTGCAACGCAGGCTCCCACTAGGGATTCGGCCCCGCAAGCTTCCGCTCGCAACCTTTCTGCCGATAGGAAGCAGGATCAGGGGCCGGTTCCGGTCAAAGGAAGAGTCGAAATTCCCCCCGCCGTGGCGGCAAAACTGCTTGTCACCAGAGTTGCCCCTGAGTATCCTCCCGTTGCCAAAGGCGCTGGCGTGCATGGAACCGTTGTGTTGATGGCCGTCATCGGCAAGGATGGCCGCGTCAAAACTCTTGAATACTACGATGGACCGCAGATGCTGGCCGATGCTGCTATGGCTGCCGTGTTTCACTGGGTTTACAGGCCCTATCTCTACAAGGGCGAACCAGTGGAAATGGATACTGCGATCGCTGTCGAGTTTAAAGCGAAACCAGAGTAGGTGTACCCAATGCCAGGCATTCAAGTCGACGCGACCATCAAGGAGCGGCGACGAGTTACAAATTTGCCAGGGCATAGCAACTCTGGTTTCGCTCTAAGTAGGCGCAATCGTGGACTTGCCGCCACTCATGTTCCAACTCCATTGATTTCCACTCTTCGGACGTTTGTTCCTGGAACATTACCCGAAGATGAAGCTCTGCGGGTTGCTGGGGTCAATCTTTACGCGCACTACAGTGCCCGCAGGAATCGGACGATCGAGCCGGCTCAGCAACCTTGTCGTCGAGGCCTTGTACGGTACACCATTCGCCGGCGTGACCGTGCAGTGATAACGTACCTGCGGATTGTCGTTGAGCGTCACTCCGGTATCAGAATAGCTGTCAATCGTCGCGGTTCCAGGCAGCCCAATCGCGTTCAGCCGCTGCTGCCGCTTTCTGGGTAAATAGAAGACCCGATAGAAGACATATCCAATAATGAGAGGTGTTAACCACGGCAACAGCATCATGACATTGAAATACCAGGGCATACTGAATCCACTTTTCTGCGCTTCTTCTTGCGCGGTTTTTGAGGCAGCTTCACGCTGCGGTAACACGGGATCGGGCGCCATGCCAGGATCTCGCACAATTGAGGCGCCTGCTGCTTGCAGGGCCGCACGCTGTAACCGATACTCCCAGGTCGGATGCGCCTTGGCCGCATCCGTGAAGCCCGAAACAGTGAGTTCAACCTTGTATGGGCCATGCACCGCCAACACTTCGCTGAAGTTGGAGGTCTCCGCACTGGCGAAGGTCTCCACATAATCGTCGGCATCGGTGGTCTTGACCAGCGGCGCTCTCTTCTTGTAGTCAAAGGGCGCAGTATTGCGCAAATCCTCAATGGCATCGGCATGGGAGCGATCCGTATAACGATGGATATCCAACTGGCCGCTGTTGCCGAAAGAAGTTTCCGCCTGCCACACGCATTGCATGCGGTGAGGGTCGGATGGGTCTAACGGTCTGGAGGTAATCTCGGCCTGATTCAGCGTCAGCAGCGGTCCAACGTCCGCAAGGCTGACCATCGAACAAGGATTGCCTGCTTCGTCTTGCGCCAAGCCGCGCAGTCCGCTCAATCCCGCGAAAACAACTGCAGTCAACACTGCAATCTTTTTGCCATGCATACCTTTTACTCCTGGCTTTCTTACGGCTACATACCGCATTTCTTGAATTTGACGTCAGCCGTAATGTGGCTCTGCCTGTAGGTGCAGTCCATTACCAGTTCGCCGTTCAGCGTGGGATGCATACTACCAACCGAGGAGTGCTCGGTGCGATCTAACGTAAGCGTCTTGCAACTGGAGGAATCAAAAACCACGCCATTGAATACGTCCACGCCTGGAATACTCTTGAAAAACTTCAACTGCGCCATGTAACTTCTGCCGTTTTTGGCGACATGCAATTCGTATGGCCCTTCAGGCTGGCTATTGCCGTGAATACTGCGGTCCGGATCGGTGTTCTTCGGCCCGCTGAAGTGCATTTCAATCAGCTTGCTGCTGTCTCCATCAAATTCTTCGCGGCTGCACATGACCGGCGTAGCCGACCATGCGCCCAATTCGCCTCCAGAACTGACGACGGCGCCTTTCGAAGAGAAGAACGTCGGTCCGCAGCCAACCGTACCCAATAGAAAGCAGGGTACTATGATCCCCAATACCGAAACTTTTGAGAAATGATTTCGCATAACTCCTCCATAATGTTGTTTCTTGCTCAGCACAGAAAGTGGTCTACAGCTTCTACGACAAAGGTGAAAGCGCTATTTCGCTTCACGGGCATTCTCAGCATGCTGCAATCGCAAGACTCGACGCCTGACAGCAAGAAAGCCCTCCAATTTGGCTGGCTTTCTTGCTGGTTGCTGAACCGAGAAGTGATTGTTGTCAATTCGTGTTTCAGATGCACGGTCTAAAGCTTCGGCAACAGGCCCCTCATCGTCTTGACGAGCGCGGCTTTCAGATCCGGCGTCATCTGTTTTTGAGTTACTCCGAGCACCAAAATTTTCTGGTGATAGACAACCATCAGGCTGCTCACATTCGAGGTCGTCGTCAGTAGAAGCGCTTGCTCGCCGACTCCAGAAATCTGCTCCACGCTGGCACCTGGAACGGACGTGCTTTGGGTCCTCAGAAAATCGGTACTTTTCAAGCCTGCTGGAATATCCACCACAGAAAGCGATACCGCGGCGCTGTTTGCGCTCGCAGCGCTCATGCCAAAATGCATACCTGCGGACTTGGTGGGATAGACGCAAGAAGCACCTGCATCCATTGGAGCCTTGACCGATACTCCCAGCAAGGCAGACGCTGCGTCTGAACTCAACAGATCGCAGGACTTGGGTGTCGCCGCGTGAACATTGCCAGGAACTAACGCAAGAACGAGAAATGCTGCAGTTACAGAAAAATAGGCTCTGATACGCACTGAAATGCTACCTCAATGTCTGGATTTAGAATCCGTAATGTATTTAAGTGCCGTTCGTCGCTGCTTTGTGACATGCTTTTTGAAGAATTTTTCAATGCCATTTCTGCCGCGTGATGATAGGATGTCGAGGGTGTTGCATGGCATACGGTTGCTGGAGAAGAAACGATATTGCTGGCGACTGGTAAACCAAAGGACTATGCAATACTCAGGACAGGTCTCAGCATCTATCACTGGCATATGAGTACGAGCTGGAATCCAGCTTACTAGAGTGGATTGCTTCGTGGCTGACAACATATTTCCAAAATCCGTGGTTGCTATTTAGGCAGCTGCGCATACACTGGTAAACGGCAATCATGTTCCGCTTCCTGTTTCAGCTTCGGCCTTTTTTTGTCGTGTTACTCTTGACGACCCTTTGCCTGCGCATGCGCGGCGAACTAGGTGGCTCTCCGTCAGCCATGGCTTTTGCCTCGGTGATGCCTCCGACCGTTCTGTGGGCGTGGGAGGAACCAGAAGACCTGCGCGGCATCGATACTGGTTCGATCGGAGTTGCTTATCTGGCCGAGACGCTGTTGCTCAACAAAGCCACTGCCGACTTCCCCGATGTTTCGGCGCTGAGAATTCGCCCTCGCCGCCAGCCGCTCAAGGTTGCACCGGGAACGGCTGTCATGGCCGTGGTGCGCCTGATTGCGCAGCCGGATTTTCAGGATTCCATTGTTTTGCGCCATCAAACCGCCAGTGCTTTGGCTGCCGTAGCACAGCACACCGGAATACGAGCTTTGCAGATCGACTTTGATGTTACCCGCACGCAGCGGTCCTTCTATGCGGCAGTGCTCAACGAACTCAGGCCGCAAATGCCTTCCGGAATGCCGCTTTCCATCACCGCGCTGGTAAGTTGGTGTCAGGCCGAACCAGGCGACTGGATGCAGTCTCTGCCCATCAACGAGGCCGTTCCAATGTTCTTTCGTCTGGGCGGCAACGCGCTTCCGGGAGATAACAAAAGCGGCTATGCCATGCGCGAGCCGCATTGCCAGAGCAGCGTGGGTATCTCAACGGACGAAAGTTGGCCGCCGCTGAAAACCACGCAGCGTATCTATCTCTTTGCTCCGCAACCCTGGACGCAGGCACAATTGACGGCAGTTCCAAGAATGCGTAACAGCAAGCGTCCCGAGGCGCTTGAACCCACGGCGCGGCAGCTCGATCCACGCCACAGAGTAAACGACACCGGCCTGCATTCGCTCGGCGATGCAGGCGAGGAGAATTAATTATGAAGCATCCGTTTCGGGTCTTTATTGTGCTGCTTGTCGCTGTGTTGATGGTGCGTCCTGGAAATGGCTGCGCCGGGCCAGAATCGGCGCTCATTTTCACCCACAAGACCGGTCCAGATGTAGAGTATTCCAAGTATGCCGCTGGACACCTGGGAGTAGTGGGCGATGGTTATCGCATTCGTCATCTGGTCGTGGCCTATGACTTTCTGAGTGGACGTGGACTTAGTCCTGCCGAACAGAAGGCTGCCGTCGCCGTTGAGCATTTTTATGAGCCGTGCAGCAATACGTACTGCCCTGAAACGCCTTCGGACGACGAAAAGAAATCCCCCAACCCACTTCCGTGGAATCCGGCGGATACGGATCGCTCCGTGCCCAACGAGGACTATGACACTTTTACCAATTGCCTCAGCGATGCATTCACGAGTGCCGCTGTAACGCTGGCTGATCGGCGCAGTCGCTACAACCGGCCTGAAGGAAAAGACTCGGTTGAAGTTGCCGACTGGATCGCCGGCCAGCAGGCAGTATTTTCCAACTGCACAGCCAAAGGGCGTACTCCGCAACCTGCCCCCGCCAATGCGCCGCTATGGCTACGCCAGGACCGCGCTTACCAAACGGCGTCAGCAGCCTTTTACGCGCTCGATTTCAACGTGGCGCTTACCGATTTTCGCGCCATTGCCAACGACCACGCTTCGCCGTGGGCGCCGCTGGCCCGTTACCTTGTCGCTCGCACTCTCATTCGCCAAGACACAATTTCGTTTGCGATCGCAGCCGATTCCCCTGCAACAACCGCGAGCGATACGAAGCGGCGTACCGGCTTGGAAAACGCACGCGATCAGCTTGAATCCATTTTGCGCGACCCTGCGATGAAGCCGCTTCATAGTCAAAGCCGGCACTTGCTCGACTATGTGATGATCCGCATCGATCCTGCCGGGCAAGCTGAAGAACTGGCCCGCAGGCTCACTGAAACCAAGCCCTCGCTATCCAGTTCAAGCGACGGTATGGATCACGACTTTTACCAAAACCTCATCGACCTGAGTACGATTTACACGTCAAATGGGTATACTTCGGACAGCGTCAAAGAGCTTCCGCCATACAAAGGGCACAGTCAACTGATTCGCTGGATCAACGATCTCTATTATGATGGACCAGCTGAAGACGAGTACAGCATAGGACAGAACGGTGTTCACGTTCTCTTTGATAAGGATGCGGACCCGGCCACCAGTCGTGCCGATATTTTGGAGGGCTGGCGTTCCACACACTCGCCGCTTTGGCTTGTCGCCGCGCTCATTGTCGCCAAGCCCAACCAAGCCGAAAACGCCGCGCTGATCGCCGCTGCCAAAGACGTTCCGTCCACTTCTCCGGCATGGGGCAGCGTGACCTATCATCGCCTGCGATTGACAGTTCCAGTTGGGGCGAAAGAGCACTATCCAGAAAGCGCACGCAGTTACTATGATGAGTTATCCGCGCTGATGCCGCAGATCAGGCAGACTCAGTCCGTCTCTACCATCAACCAATTCGTCGATCTTCAATCGCCTCTTTCTCCCACCTTTGAGGATTTTCTAAAAAATGCTATACGCCAACCGGCAAGTTTTGGCGACACGGATGGCGAAGAGGGCGATTCGTTTCCTCAAATGGATAATTACAAATTGTGCGGAGTCAAGCCCTACGCACCAGATACGTACCACCTCAACGACGATACGGCGATGATTATCAATCAGCGCTTGCCGCTGCGTTTATTGCGTCAGGCCGCTCTGTCTTCCGCGCTTCCCGCCAACGTGCGCTTTCAAGTGGCGCACATGGCCTGGACACGCGCCCTGCTGCTGGGCGACGTAGAGACTGCCCGTGTACTTGGTCCGTATCTCAGTGGTTGCCAGCCCGCATTCAAAAACTGGATCGACCAGTGGGACGCAGCAAAGACCGACGATGAGCGACACGTCCTGGGTTTGCTGGCCATGCTGCGCTTCACATCGACAGAGCCAAATGCTCGCTCTGGAATCGAGAAAGATTTTGCCGCGTATGATGGCCGCGACAACTGGTGGTGCAATATTGAAGATACCGATTTCGTATCGGATGCGCAGTATGTCGACAAACCGCGGATCTTCGGAACGTTGCTTATTCCGCGCACTGAGCAGCCTGACCCACCTTTTCTCAGTGATGCGGATCGCGCCGAGGCCGACGCGGAGATTGCCAAACTCAGAAAGATTCCTTCAGCATCCGATTACTTTTCCCAAGAGACGCTGGCTTGGGGCAAGGCGCATCCAGACGATCCGCGTAACCTCGAGTTAATTGGCTTTACGATGCGCCTGGTACGCAATAGCTGCCGCACCAACTCCACGCCGGATTTGAATCAGCGACTCTTCAGCCTTTTGCATCGCCGCTTCCCAAACTCTGATTGGGCACGCCGTTACAAGACCTGGGAGTAAAGGAGCCTCTGAACAAGTCATCCGTATGCATCGGCATCGTGACAGTAAGGACGGGACTTCGGATCAGCGAAGTTCCGTCCTTGAAATACAAGATATAGACTGGAAGGCTTTGCAGATGGAAGTCACCCGATCAATCGTGGGTGGAATCGCGTTCATGAATCTTCGCAGATGGAGCAGCGGGCCCAAAAAGCGCAAAATGCCAATCTAAATTGTAAATGCATTCATGGACCATGCATCCGAAGGCCCATTCGACGGCCGAGCGCGAGAAATGGCGACTTAAGCGAGGCCGCTGCAGCGGCTGACGCATTCGCGTGTTGCCGGGCCAGCATTTGAGGCTGTCGGGATAGCTTGATTCACAGAAAAGGAAAATTCTTTGTGAATTAACTACGTCAGCTCATGATTGAGAAGTTGCACCGCCGCAACTTTGCTGAGACAATAATTCGTTCGTGTGTTCACGGAGTTGAGCACTTCAGCCGAGGGGACAACCCCGCTTTAGCAGCAACCTATCTTCACGGCTGGCTTTGTAGGCTTCCCAGCGCCAAAGGCGTCCACCGGAAGCGGCTTTCCATGCAGAGTTGCCCAGCAGCGGCACATCGCTGCAGTTACCACTAGAATCACTCCCAGCACAAAGAAGCTCATCAGCGCGGCATCCAAATAGCCCTGCAACTCCGAACCGGGCACATGCGCCAGAGGCCAAAAGATCGTGGTAATGGAAAGTATCGCGGCAGCCAGCGTCGTCACGCCTACAAATACCATGGGGATTACCGTTGTCCACGCATATTTCTGCTTCCCGTTGTTGACTAAAAATGTTGTGGTCACTGCTAGCGCGATTGTGGCCAGCAGTTGATTGCCTACGCCAAAGAGCGGCCAGATCGTCGAGATAGAACCTGTATAGATCAGGTAGCCCCACGATACAACCACCAGCACGCTGGCTATCAACATGCCAGAAACCGACTTTGTATTGCCAAATGGCTTGTAGGCCTTCCCCATAAGTTCCTGCAGCACATAGCGCGCAGCGCGCGTACCGGCATCCACCGTGGACAGAATAAACAGCGCCTCAAACAAAATAGCGTAGTGGTACCAGTAGCCCACCAGCTTGTCCATGTGCGGCAGCCCGCGAAATATATGCGCCATTCCGATTGCCAGCGAGACTCCTCCTCCCGTGCGCCCAACCAGCTTTTCGCTTGTTTCTATCGATAACCTGGGGAGATCGACCGTATGCAGGCCTAAATTCGCAAAGACCGCGGGAGGAACGTTAATCGCATAGTAGTCGCCGGGATAGAGGGAGCAAGCCGCGATCAGCGCTACCACGGCAACCAGAGCTTCTGCCATCATTGCGCCATAGCCGATGAAGCGCGCGTCCGTTTCCTTATCCAGCATCTTCGGCGTCGTGCCGGAAGCAATCAGCGAGTGGAACCCGGAGATCGCGCCGCAGGCAATCGTTACGAACAGAAAGGGAAACAGCTTGCCGTGAATGATCGGTCCTCCGCCGTGAATATACTGAGTGAAGGCGGGAAACTGCATCTGCGGATGAACAAAGAAGATGCCGATGATGAGAAGCGAAATAGTGCCCAGCTTCAAATAAGTCGAAAGGTAGTCTCTCGGCTCCAACAGCAGCCACACCGGCAACACCGATGCGATAAATCCATAGATCATTAGAATAATCGTAATCTGGTGCCCGGAAAACGTCAGCATTCCAGCCATCGACGAGTTAGCAACAATACGGCCCACAAACACGGCCACCAGAAGCACGGCGACACCGGCAATGGATGGCCCCACAACAATTACCTTTCCCGGAACGCTCTTGAACATCCACCAGCCCATCATCAAGGCAATCGGAACCGTCATGCCGATCGTGAAAACGGCCCATGGACTGTTGAACATGGCGTTGACCACCACGATGCCCAGTCCGCCCAGTGTAACCAGCAGAATGAACAGCACCGCGAACATGCAGACAATACCAGCGAACGGTCCGATTTCAGTCATTGCGATATCCGCCAGCGAACGTCCCTTGTGCCGCATGGATGCAACCAGCACCGTAAAATCGTGAACGCAACCTCCCAGCACGGCACCCACCACAATCCAGAGAAAGCCGGGTGCAAAGCCGAATTGAGCAGCCAGCGTCGGCCCAATCAGCGGCCCTGCTCCGGCTATCGCCGCAAAGTGGTGGCCAAACAGCACCCACTTGGGAGCAGGCGAATAGTCATGTCCATCTTCATAGACGTGCGCTGGCGTGGCGCGCTTGTCGTCCAGCGTCAAAACCTTGGCGGCAAGAAAAGAGGAATAGTAGCGATAGCCGATTGCGAAGATGCACAGGGCTCCAATCAGAAGGGATAGAGTGGTCATTACGCTTACGCCTCGCCTTGAAAATAAATTTGAATGACTCGATTGAAATGCCCGTTTGTTATCGGATAGCCGAAAACTTGAAGATCAAATCGAATGCCACCGACAGTTGATTCCGGCTATGGGTTACCGCGCTTACCGGGCCGAACAACGGCTGTCCGGAATAATCTCCGCGCACTTCCGGCCGAAAAGTGAGCCACCTAACTGGCATTACGCTCAAGCCAAGTGTGGTTTCGCCAAACTGTCCGGCAACCCCGGTATGTACTCCATGTTCATCGTAGAACCATTCTCCACGTGCATTCAAGTCGAATTGCTCATTCAGATGAAAGGTTGCTATCGAGGATGCGCCGTGCGTGGCCGCGGTGCCGCCGTGTATCTTTTGATCTTTGCTTGCCCAGGAGGAACTCCCTTGTATGACCTGAGAGAAGCGCGGGGTCCATGTACGCCGCGCCTCAACCTCGGCAATCGTTTGCCAGGAATCAGTATGTCCGGCTGCGATGGGGGCGGGCTTGGGCCCCACAAAGACAGAGCCGAGAAAAGTCGTTCGTGTGCTGTTTCCCGGCTTGTAGGTTGCGCGAGTTATATAATCCGGCGCGCGGCCGCGCATTTCAAAAACAGTGTTATATCCAATCAGCGCGCCTCCGAGAAGATCGAGGGAATCTGAAACATGCCATGTGGCGACCGCCGCTGTTGCAGTGACTTGGAAGTTAATCCAGAAGTAGGTCTGCGAATACAATGGCCGATAGGGAGCCATCAACGTCTCATACCCCAGGGGCATATTCTGCCGGCCGAGTTGCAGGTCCACGCCTTTTGCCGAAAGGACCGGCATGTGCGCGGAGATGAAGAGTTGGCGGAAATCCGTTCCCATGTGCTTGTCCAGTGGTCCGAAGTTGTTCATCGGCCGCAGAAGAGCCGCATCGGATCCTCCGTAAAAGTCGGAACGAAAACCCCATGACCAATTCTTAGTGTCCGGCGGCCGTTCTACGATCATCCACGCTCCATTCAGCAAGAATTCATTGCCAAAGCGTGTTGGCTCAGGCGCGACATTCAACAGGCCATCACCACTTGACGAGTAGCTATAGCCCCCGTCAAGCCATCCATCGGCGCGCACGCGATGTTCCGCAAGCCAGTGAGTAGTTGCTGTTTCACGAAAAAGTGGAGTAAGGTTCTCCGGATTTACCGATCCGAACTGTTCCGGCGCCTTCTGCGCAGACGTGGATGGCGCCTGTGTGGCGCCTGGAACCTGTTGTGTCATCCCCGGCTGTATGGCAATAAAAAACACTGCGCAAATTCCAAGAGCCAGCCGCCGTGTGCTTTCGATGCACTGCATTTGAACCTCGCCGCCTGCAGTGTCACTCAATCTTGTAGCTTCATGCTGAGCAATTATGCTCTAAGAATATCAACCAAACGCTGGAAGCTGAGCTTTCGGGTTGTTGCATGCATTGCGACGGCGAACTGGAAGAGACTGTCTGGCGTCAACTACTCTTTCCGACAGCAATTTGTCGCCCATCAAGTGACCGACGGCAAGCAGCCTTCCTGATGTTACTATGCCGAGTTACTGCGCGGGCCGCCAGTTTTCCGTGGGCGAAAGCGTGAGCCTTTCCGAAAGCCGAGATGAGGGAAAACCACCTGCACGGTTGTGAGTCCAGTGAAGGCTGGCGTGTTCAACCCTGTCAAGGCAAAAGTCAGAAGCCCTATAGCTTGGATAGCAGAAAAAAGGTAAACCGAGTCTCTAAAACCTATCGACGATTGTCTCTTAAGTTTTCCCAGATATTCTTCAATCATCCAGCTACCTGACTGTTACGGCCAGAATTCTGGGTGAGCCTGCGATGCCATTGACAACATCCGTACTCAGCACAGCTTCAAAGTCGTGATCCAGGAAGCCGGAGCCAACCCGGCGGCGCAGCTCTTCCATCTGCTGGGGATCGACCAGAAACTCACCGGCTGCAGCCGTTCCGCTCATGCCAATTCCTGCAACGATCATCTCGATCTGTCCGGTAGATTCATCGTGGACGCGGGCAATGATGGCGAAATCGCGTTTGACGTCAGTAAGCTGCGCCTTCGGGTCAAGCCTCCAGTCCTTCATCGCGGGATTCTTTGTATCCATAATCCAGTATTGCTCCTGGCCGGTGCAGGCGAAACGGTAGCGCAAAGAAGCAAGCGCTCGCAGTGTCCATTGGTTGTCCAGGCCACCGATCAGCACGACCGGCCCCTGCCGCAAGTCGTCGAGGGTGGCCAGCACGTTGGGCCGGAAGTTGGATTTGCGATTGCGCGCCGCCAGATAATTGGAAATGCGCAGCGTCGCCAAAGCATCCGAAAAAACCACATTCTCGTTCAGCTTCTCGTAGGCAAGAAAGGTGGAGGCAGGAAAAGATTCGGAGGCTGGAGGAACCTGCGGGACGACCTGCCCCTTGGTCGAAGCGTAATCGCCGACCAGAATCCCTGCGGCGGCGGCCGTTGCTTCACCGGCGTTGGTTCCCACAGGCAGGCAGAAGATGACAGTTCGACGATTGGCGAGGAAAGGCTTCCAGAGTTCATCGAGCGCGGATGGATAGGCGTATTTCCAGAGCGCGCCGGCTCCTAGCGCAAACAACATGACTGCTGCTGTGCCCAGAATCCATCTGACGGGGAAAAAAAATCTGCGATTGCGGCTCGTCATGGTTGACGAGGCGGCTGTAGGCGGAACTTCCGAATGAACAGCCGCAGACTCGGCAATTTGCGATTCTGCGTGAACGTGCATCGACTCGGATGCTTGCTGGTGATCGGAGCGCTCATCCTTGCTGAAGTGGAATTCAGGAACGTACCGTCCTTGCGGCAGTTCGATGCGCATCTCCGAGTCGTGCGCTTCCTCGTGATAGTACTGCGCAATGCGCTTGCGGATCTCAGCGATGGTGACCCTTACGATTGGATCCGCCGCGGTGTCGTAATCCGCGGGACGATTAAATACACGAACGCCCAGAAGCCGCTCTTTGATATATTCACCCCGGCCTTCGAGCGTTTCCTCCACGATAAAGCGAAACAGAACTGGGTAGCGCCGGCTATTTCTGAAATGGGCTGTCTCCAACAGGCGGTCCATCTGCCGCCTGACCATAGCCTTGTCTTGCTCCGTACGCGGAGTCCAAACGCCGTTCTCGGAATCCACACAATTCATGAGTGTGCCTCTTGAAAGCCAACGCTCAACATAGGAAACCTTCCTTTGTCATCCAAAAGAAGCCGGGATTCCATGACCGCTACTTTCGGGTCGAGGCAGCAGTTTCCCGCCGTTCCACAGCGAATAGTCATTAGGCTAACCATCCTAGGCCGTACACTCGAAACCGTCATGCATCTTATGGTGGAGCTATCGCTGCATCGTTAGGTGGATAGCATTCAGCGTAAACACATCACTGGAATAACTTACTTCTGGCGCATGGGTGCCTGTGAAGCTTTTACCGGTTCTTTACATTGCGGACAAAGTATAGAAATTGCACGGAGTTATCTTTTAGCTTCCGGTAAAACACCCGATGGACCCTATACAGCCTTGAAAACGCCAGCCTATTCTTCACGCTGATCTTGGAGTTCGTCTTTGGATGTTGCGAACTGTAGCTCTAGGTGGGGGAACGCCCATCATCATTCGGAGGCACAAGGACTTCCAAGGCAGGAGGCAACATGATCAGTAATATGCACCAGATTCTACGCAGCACGAGCCAGTGCAGGAACTTCTGCAGATTAGTAGTGCAACTGGCAGTTCTGCTTGTGTTCTTGACTTGTGGCGCCAGGCAAACCTTCGCCCAGTTGTCCACAGCGGACATCGTTGGCACCGTTACCGACAGTCTGGGAGCCGTAATTCCCCAGGCAAGCGTCACCCTGACAAACCTCGGCACCCAGGACAAGCGCGTGGCGCAGTCCAACGCGAGCGGCGATTTTCAATTCACACTGCTACCCGTTGGCCACTACTCGGTGACGGTAAGGGCGAAGGGCTTCAAGACCTCGACGACCAACAATCTGTCCGTTGAAGCCGGCGATCGCGCCCGCGCCGACGCCCACTTGGAACTCGGAGGCACCACCGAAACCGTGACCGTGGAAGCTACGACACCTCTGCTCCAGGCCGATAACGCAACCGTCAGCTCGACGGTCACTGAAGAGTCCGTACAAGATCTGCCTCTGAACGGACGCAACTTTGTGCAGTTGGTTCAACTTGTTCCCGGCGCCAATGAAGGCCCCGGCAATGGCCTCAGCAGTGGCGGACGCCCCGACGACCGCCGCACTACCAACGGTTTCTCTGTCAACGGCCAGGACGATATCCTGAACAACTATATTGTTGACGGCATCGACGACAACGAGCGCATCATCGGCACCATTGGCGTCAAGCCCTCGGTGGAGGGCATTCAGGAGATCTCGGTTCAGACCAACAGCTACGCACCCGAAGCAGGGCGCACGGCTGGCGGCGTCATCAACCTGGTCACCAAATCGGGCAGCAATAAGTTCCACGGGTCGGCGTACGAGTTCTTCCGCAACGACAAGCTCGATAGCCGGGATTTCTTCTTTACATCTGCACAAGGCACAAAGCCTGAACTGCGCCAGAACCAGTTTGGCGGCAGCTTTGGCGGCCCCATCATTCACAATAAGACCTTCGTCTTCGGTGACTATGAAGGCCTTCGTCTGGTGAAGGGCGTGAACCCGTATTCTTCCTCAGTTCCTTCGGATGCCGAATACGCCGCGATCAACGCCGCAACCACGGCGAGCACAATTGACAAGGTCTTTCCTGGTCTTTTTGTTGATGCCAATGGCAACCCTCTCACGATTAGCACCAATGGCATTCCCGTAGGCCAGGCAGTCGATCCCGTTACTCTGAATTACCTCAAGCTGTATCCAAAGGGCAACGACGGCGAGGGTACCTATGAGATCGCTCCGAACAAAACGCAGTTCGGCCACACCGCCGACTTTCGCGTCGATCAAACCTTCAGTCAGAATGACCACCTCTTCGCCCGTTTCAACTACAACAAGGTCAGCGGCGAAATCCCGGCGCCCATAGGGGCGGGCGCGAATCCGCTTGCAACAGGAATTTTGGCGTCGATCGTCCCGACCGGAAATTACTGGGACTACACCGGTCCTGCGACCGATAAGGCGTATCAGTATGCCCTCGGATACACGCACATCTTCTCGCAGAATCTGGTTGTGGATCTGCGCGCGGCCTATACCCGCGTCAACAACTTCTCGCAGCCGAACAACTACAACTCGAACGCCGATCAGACATTCGGTCTTCCCGCAAATGGCTCGTTGACCACGGCCCTTACGCCTACCGGCGTTGGCCATTGGACATTCAGTCCACTCGGCGATGGCGCGTATGTCCCGTTGCAGGATATCGACAATACTTTTCAATATTCCGGCACCGTCAACTACACCATTCGCAATCACAGCCTGAAGCTGGGCGTGGGCATCATCCGCCGCCAAGCGCGGAACCTGCAAAGCGCGTTTCCGTTTGGCGATTTTGAGTTCGGCCTTGCCACGGATACCACTCACGACGAAATTCTCGCGTCCACGCTGGCTGGAGCCTTCGATAACACCAGTTACAATGCGGATTACGGAGCTGGCGGAATCGTAAATACGCCGGACTACCGCACATGGGAGCCGAGCTTCTTTGCCCAGGACAACTGGAAGATCAGCCCGAAACTGACCGTGACATACGGCCTTCGCTACGACGTGTACACGCCGTTCACCGAAGCGCATAACAAAATCTCGAACTTCGACTTCAACGCGGCGGTTCAGGCCACAACTACGGAGGCTGCGGGAAATGCTTTGCAGGTTGCAGGTGTCAACGGCGTTTCCAGCACAGCGGGACTCAAGACCGACCACTCCGGCCTTGGACCTCGTGTCGGCTTCTCGTATTCGCTGCGTTCCACCACGGTTCTCCGCGGCGGGTTCGGAATCAGCTACTTCCCCGGCAACTACACCGCCAATGCTGATCTGAAGAATGTTCCGTTCACCACGAGCTACGGACCCAGCTGCGTCTCCGATCTCGCGGCGAAGTTTTACGCAAATGCAAAATCCACCGCCACTCAGAACCCAGCCTGCAGCACTTTATCGGGCTATACTGCGTCCGCTTACCAGACAGTCTTCGATGCCGGACTTCCGACGCCTGCCGGACAAACCATCCATACCGCGGCTCTAGGTACGTTCTTCGCGGAAGATCCTAAACTGAAGACATCCATAATTAAGCAGTTCAACCTGCAGGTGGAACAGCAGTTCGGACCCAACGTGCTCACTATTGGTTATGTTGGCAACCTTGGTCAGCATCTGCCCGAGCTTTTCAACGACATCAACCTACCCTCGCACGCCCAGATTCTTGCTTACGGACTTAACGCGCCGCGGCCGCTGAATGCGACTCTTCCGAACCTTGGTCAGATTAAATGGCTGGCCAGCGAAGGCATCTCCAACTACAACGCGTTGCAAGCATCGTTCCAGCGCCGTTTAGCCAAGGGCCTTGCCTTTGACGCCAACTACGCCTTGGGACACGCGCTGAGCGATATCGTTGGCTTCTCTCAAGAAGGCTATCAAGGATGGGGCGATGCCGACCCAACTCAGGTTCGTAAGATTGAGTACGGTAATGCGGAGAACGACGTCCGCAGCCGCTTCGCTCTTTCCATCGACTACGAGCTGCCCTTCAAGAACTTCAGCAACAAGGCAGAGAAGGCAGTGCTCAGCGGCTGGGAAGTCAACTCCATCGTTGCCTGGCAAACCGGCAAGCCCGTCTCGATCACCAATGCCGGCACAAACTTGGCGAATCCGCTATACGGCCCTAACAGTGGCACCGACCGTCCGAACCAAGTCGGAGATCCTTTCAAGGCTGGACCTGTTGCGGCTAATCCTACCTGTTCTGCTCCCAGCAGTCTCAAGGGCGGTGGCGGAAACTACTGGTTCAACCCATGCGCCTTTGCGGCTCAGTCAGAGGGCACAATCGGCAGCGCGGGCCGCAACTCAGTCTATGGGCCGCACTTCCGCCACGTCGATTTCTCTCTGTTCAAGGACTTCCCAATCTTCAATACGTTGAAGCTGCAGTTCCGGGCAGAGGCGTACAACATCACCAACACGCCCAGTTTCTACCTGGATAACAACGTCAACGCTGGCGCCAGTACCGTAAGATTGGGTGGCAACAACTTCGGTAAGCTCGAGGAGAGCGATCCGAACAACGTTCCGCGCGAATTGCAGTTTGCTTTAAAGCTGCAGTTTTAACAGACAGCATCAACTCTAAAGCCCAACACAATGCCGATCCGGCGAATGCAACACAGCCGGATCGGCGGATCCTTATGTTCTATTTTTTCGTTTACCTTGCATATTGAAAGACGTCGCGCTCCATCTCGAAGTGCAATATTTCGATCAAGCATGAACGAGTGGAAATTGATTCTGTCACGTTGATGCAGTGACACCAGTCTCGTTCGATTACTCAAGCGAGTTTTTTGAAACCCTCAGTGCGCTTCAGCGTGGAGATCCACCTTGCCGCGAAACTTGGCGTACACGAAGACAATGTAGCCGATTGCCAGCACCATGCCAAAGCTCCACCAGACCAAGCCAACGGCCAGCGTGTGTGGGCCGGAGATGGCGCGGCTAGTGGAATGTGATGGTGAAGGCAAATTGTAGCCTGTGGATCAATTCGGCAGTCATCGACATACTCCCACTGTAGTCTATTGCACTTGAAGGGCTGTTGGCTTGGCATCACCCGAAGCAGCCGCCGCGATTCGATAGAGTACCCGCTATTGTTTGATAAGACTGCATGTTGCACAGGAGTACACTGCTGGCATGCAAGTGCCTCGGGTGCATATATTCACCGTATCGAGAATAGAGCGAACCCCATTCCAGAGGTGTTCAATGTTGCTCACATCCAGAAAGGCCACAAGTTTATAAACAGGTGTGACTGTTTTTCAAAGCAGTAATCAGGTTTCAATTCTCATCACGATAAGGGGAGGATCAAGTGAAGAGTGACCTTGGAAGTGCATCTCCGTTCGTTCTGCCGTCCCTGCCTTACGCAGAGGACGCGCTGGCTCCCGTAATCTCAGCACACACCATTGGCTTCCACTACGGCAAGCATCACAAGGGATATGCCGATAACCTGAACAAGCTGGTGGCGGAAACGGAGTTCGCGGACTTGCCATTGGAGAAGATCATCACCGCGACAGCCGGCAAAGCCGACAAAACCGCGATCTTCAATAATGCAGCGCAAACATGGAACCACACGTTTTACTGGCACAGTCTGAAAACGAAGGGCGGTGGTGAGCCACCCGCTAAATTGAAGCAAAAGATTGAGGCTTCCTTCGGCACCGTCGATGCTTGCAGAAAGGAACTGGCGACTGCTGCAACGACCCAGTTCGGCAGCGGCTGGGCATGGCTGGTTCTGGACGGCGGCAAGATCAGGGTAGTCAAGACCGGCAATGCGGATGTTCCGATAACCAATGGCCTGAAACCGCTATTGACCATTGACGTGTGGGAACACGCCTACTACCTGGACTACCAAAACCGGCGCGCGGACTACATCAACGCAGTGCTGGATAAACTGATTGATTGGAATTTCGCTGCGGAAAATCTTGCCTGATAACAGCCTGAACGGTTTCATGCTTTATCCGTAACCATGCCTGACAAGTCGCTCCGCCCGGCGCGCAGCTTGCGCCGGGTGAGCTTTGACGTTAGGCGAAAGCGCAAAATGCGAGAAAGGACTTCCGCAGCCAGTTGAAGGAGCTAATTGATTTCCTTCCTGCTGAGCCGGCAGAAGAAGCTGAACAAAATGGCAAAGAAAGTCGCAGAGCTATTTGTGGAAGTCCTGGCCGCAGCCGGTGTGGAACGCATTTATGGCGTGGCGGGCGACTCTCTCAACGGCATCACGGATTCAGTGCGGGCGCGCAAGGGGATCAGGTGGGTTGGCGTGCGGCATGAAGAGACAGCCGCCTTCGCCGCCGGAGCCGAAGCAGCCCTGACGGGCAAACTGGCAGTTTGCGCGGGAAGCTGCGGACCGGGCAATCTGCACCTGATCAATGGCCTCTATGACTGCCAGCGCAGCCGGGTGCCGGTGCTGGCCATTGCGGCTCAAATCCCGACGGCGGAAATTGGCAGTAGATACTTTCAGGAAACCCATCCCGAGTACTTATTCAAGGAGTGCAGTCATTTCTGCGAACTGGTCTCGCACCCCTCGCAGATGCCGCGCATTCTTGAAATTGCGATCCAGACGGCGTTGACAAAGAAAGGCGTTGCCGTGGTGGTCATTCCCGGCGATGTTGCGCTCTCTGACGCCGTCAATCAAGCCCGGCGCGTCGCCTTCACCGGCGTGGAGCCGGAGATTGTTCCCCGCCAGGAAGAACTCGATCGTCTGACCGTGGCGCTGAACAGTGCGGACAAAGTGACGATCCTGGCCGGAGCCGGATGCGCGGGTGCGCATGACGAGTTGGTTGCGCTGGCTGGTAAGCTGCAGGCGCCGATCGTCCACGCGCTGCGCGGGAAAGAGTTCATTGAATACGACAATCCATACGACGTGGGCATGACCGGCCTGCTTGGCTTCTCTTCCGGCTACCACGCCATGATGAACTGCGAGACGTTGCTGATGCTGGGGACGGACTTTCCCTATCAGCAGTTCTATCCGAAGAAAGCGCGTATCGTGCAGATCGATATTCGCGGCGAGCAACTGGGACGCCGCAGCCACGTGGACTTGGGTGTTGTGGGCGGCATTGCGGAAACCGTGCGCGCGCTGCTTCCGAAGATTGAACAAAAGCAGGACCGCCGTCATCTGGAGGCATCGCTCGAGCACTATCGCACAGCACGCAAGGACCTGGATGACCTGGCAACCGGGACGCCGGGGCAACTGCCGATTCATCCGCAATACGTGGCCAAGGTGCTTGATAAGCTTGCTGCTGAAGATGCCATTTTCACTGCGGATGTGGGAACTCCCGTGATCTGGGCGGTGCGCTACCTGACGATGAACGGTCGCAGGAGGCTGCTGGGTTCGTTCAGTCATGGGTCGATGGCCAATGCCCTGCCGCAAGCCATTGGCGCGCAGATTTCCCACCCCGGCCGCCAAGTGGTAACACTCTCAGGCGATGGGGGCGTCTCCATGCTGATGGGCGACCTGCTCTCGCTTCGGCAACTGAATCTTCCGGTGAAGATCGTCGTTTTCAACAACGGCTCGCTTGGCTTTGTGGAACTGGAGATGAAGGCGACCGGCTTTCTCAACCATGCCACGGAACTGGTCAATCCGGATTTTGCCAAGATTGCGGAAGGAACGGGAATTCTCGGGCTGCACGTCGATGACCCGGAGAAGGTGAGGCCCGCACTCGAACAGGCCTTCGCGCACGATGGTCCCGCTTTGGTGGATATTGCCGTGAACCGGCAGGAACTGGCCATGCCGCCCAGCCTAAAACTGGACCAGATCGTCGATTTCAACCTCTACATGATCAAGGCTATTCTGAACGGACGAGGAGACGAGATCGTCGATCTAGCCCGTACTAACCTGTTTCGATAGGCGCAGGTTGAATTTCTGCTTGTACAAAATTGACCAATATCACAATTGTCTCGAAGTGTATTTTTCCAGTTGTGGAATATATGGGTGAGTTTTGATCGAGGAGAAAAAATGCCCGAATTTGGTAATCCCTTCAGTGTGCTGAAACATGATCGCTTGCTGACTCATGCAGAGTTAGTGCGAGCTATCCGCTTTATGATCGCCGCCGAGTATGAGGCCACTCAGTTGTATGAGCAGTTGGCCGAATCGACGGACGAAGTCCTAGCGCAGAAGGTCCTTCGCGATATTGCCGGCGAAGAGAAGGTTCATGCTGGCGAATTCCTGCGCCTGCTCAAGGAACTTCAGCCCGATGAGGAAGGTTTCTACCAGCAAGGCGCTCAAGAGGTAGAAGAAGAATTCCTGAACAAAAATATCGCAATCGGCGACACCTCGTCCAAAAATTCAAGCAGTCAAGGTTTGGGAATCGGAAGTTTACAAAGTCAACCTGTTGAAAAAGGCGGCGACCAATGAATTTTCTTCGTAGAGAACTTGCTCCGATCAGTCAGCAGGGATGGAGCGAAATTGATTCCGTGGCAAAGAAAGCTCTGGCTGCCAATCTGTCGGGGCGCAAGTTCGTCGATGTTGATGGGCCGCACGGCCTCGGTTATGCGAGCGTGCCGCTTGGCCGCCTGACCATGCCGGAAAAGCAGAATGGCGCAACCGTCCGATATGGCGTGCATCAGGTTCTGCCGCTCGTCGAGACGCGCGCCGATTTCAGCCTGCCGATTTGGGAACTGGATAACCTTGAGCGCGGCGCCAAGGATTTGAATCTGGATGCAGTTATCAAAGCCAGCCGTGAAATTGCCGCCTTCGAGGAGAAAGCTATCTATGATGGCTTCGCGCCGGGCTCTATCATCGGACTTGAGCAGTCGGTAAAAAGTCAGAGGATTCAGATCTCGCTAGATATAAACGCTGTTGTTGATGCGGTTTCCAAGGCACAGGAACAGATGCAGAAAGACGGCGTCGGTGGATCTGCCAATTTGGTGGTTTCGCCCACTCTGTGGAATTTTCTAGCTCACTGCGTTCCAGGGGGTACGCTTCGTTCAGTTATTGAAAGCGAGATCGGAGGTCATGTCATCTACGCTGAGTCTATGAAGGACGCTTTGCTTCTCTCCAGCCGCGGCGGCGATGCGAAATTGACTGTGGGACAGGATTTCGCGATTGGCTATCATGGTCACACGGCGAACGAGATTAGCCTGTTTATCACCGAATCTTTTACTTTCCGTGTCCTTGCGCCGGAAGCGCTAGTCGGGTTTACGGCGGTCCAGGCTAAGTACAAGAAAGCTGAAAAATGAAAATTCTGATGGTACTTACTTCACACTCTGAACTGGGTAATACGGGCAAAAAGACCGGCTTCTGGCTGGAGGAATTTGCCGCACCCTATTATGTCTTCGTCGATGCGGGCGTGAGCGTTACGCTGGCTTCACCCCAGGGTGGGCAACCGCCCCTCGATCCCAGTAGCGATGCACCCAACGCACAGACCGATGCAACCAGGCGCTTCAAGCAGGATGCTGTGGCGCAGGCCGGACTTGCCCACACTGTGAAACTGGCCAGCGTGACTGCGGGCGAGTTTGATGCCGTGTTCTATCCGGGCGGGCATGGGCCGCTGTGGGATCTGGCCAACGACAAACATTCGATCGCTTTAATTGAGGCGATGGACCGTGCAGGAAAACCCGTCGCTCTCGTGTGCCATGCTCCGGGAGTGCTGAAGGACGTTAAAGCTGCCGACGGCGCCCCACTGGTAAAGGGAAAGCACGTATCCGGTTTCTCTGACACAGAGGAGGAGGCCGCGCAACTCACCAAGGTGGTTCCATTTCTCGTGGAAGACGAATTGAAACGTCTTGGTGGTCTCTACGCGAAGGGGCCGGATTGGACATCCTTTGTGCAAGTTGACGGAAAACTGATCACCGGACAAAATCCAGCTTCTTCAGCACCGGCGGCCACCGACCTGCTCAAGTTGCTTACGGCGTTGCACGTCACAAAGTAATTCTCGACTCTACGGCAGAGGCGCGAAGTCTGGGTCTACTCAAACTTGGATTCCGCGCCCTTCTGATGATCTTCCAAGTGCCCGTTTTGCGCTTCTAAACCAGAGGGGCATCCATGTCGTGCGTGCGCACCAACTTCTTGTTCACGAACGCTTGAATTTCCATATTGCCAAGTTCCCGTCCATAACCGGAGTCCTTAATGCCGCCGAACGGCAGTTCTGCGTCTGCCCAGTCCATATTGTTAATGAACATCATGCCGGTATTCACTTGAGTAGCCACGCGCTTTCCGCGTTCGACATCCTTGGTAAATACAGAACCTCCCAGACCGAAGTCAGAGTCGTTCGCCAGTGCAATCGCTGCTGCCTCGTCCTTGACGCGAAAGAACATGGCCACAGGGCCGAAGAATTCTTCGCGAAACGCGAGATTCTCCGGTGTGACGTCAGTCAGAATGGTTGTCTCCATGAAGGAGTCTGCGCGTTTAAGACGCGTGCCGCCGAGCGCAACCTTCGCACCGTTAGCAACTGCGTGCTCCACCTGCTTGATGAGTTGCAGCAGCGCGGCCTCGGTTGAAAGTGGGCCATGCGTCGTCTTCTCGTCCATCGGATCGTTTGGCTTCAGAGCCTCTAGCGCGGTCTTGAACTTCGCAAGAAATTGATCGGCAATTGCATCGACGACGATAAAGCGCTTGGCTGCACAACACGTCTGACCGTCGTTATACATACGGCCCCATACTGCCCACGGAATCGTCTATTTTAGGTCAGCGTCTTCGAGCACGATGAAAGCATCGCTTCCGCCCAACTCCATTGAGGAAACCTTGAGGTTCTTTCCCGCTCTTGCCGAGACGCTTTGCCCCGCGGCCAGACTGCTAGTTAGTGCGACTCCCCTGATGCGCGGATCGTCGATTGCCCGATCAGATTGCTCATGAGAGATGATGAGATTGGTGTAGAGTCCCTCTGGCGCTCCTGCGTCGGTCCAGAGCTTTTCAAATTCGATGGCGCACTGTGGCACACAACTGGCGTGCTTCACCACCAGCGTATTGCCCGCCATCAGGTGAGGGCCTGCGACGCGGGCCAACTGGTAATAGGGAAAGTTCCATGGTTCGATGCAGAAGATCACGCCGATGGGGCTGGACTCCATGTGGGCTTCTCCATGCGTTGGATCAAGCTTCACAGGCGCAAGAAAGCGCTCGGCATTCTTCGCGTAATAGGCAAGAATGTTTGCGCTGAAGTTCACTTCTCCGCGCGCTTCATTGATCAACTTCCCCATCTCAAGTGTGGCGAGTTTGGCAAACTTATCCACATTCGCCCGCATCAACTCACCGGCTCTGGCAACGATCACCGAACGCTTGGAATAAGGGATCTTCTTCCAGGTCTCGTAACAGGCTGCTGCGGTGGCAATCTTCTTTTCGAGTTGCGTGTTGGTCAACTTTAAAAACGTCTTGACGGTTTTGCCGTCATACGGATTTACGCTTTCGTAAACCATTCAGATTCCCTCTTTTCAAAACGGACAGATGCGAACTAGATGAGTGAAGTTTTCCATCCCTTGTCGTCAACATGCTGAGTAATTCGATACGTCTGCCAATCGGCATACTTGCAACTCAGGAACACCGAACGTCGCGAGAAGCGGAAAACCTCTTTAGGAATACTTCGGGACGAGCAAAAGAGATCAACCATGCGCACGCTCTTGCAATTAGCCTTGTTGACTGAGTTGCATTGATGCCGTTCTGAAGATCGAGCGACAGGAGAGTTCACCAATGATCAAGACACACGGTTATGCTGTCCAGTCTGCCACCTCAATCCTCGCCCCCTTTGATTACGAGCACAGAGAGCCGGGACCGAAGGATGTCCATATTGCCATTGACTTCTGTGGCGTTTGTCACTCGGATATTCATCAGGCCCACAATGACTGGGGCAATGCTCACTACCCGATGGTTCCAGGTCACGAGATCATCGGAACCGTCAAGCGAGTCGGCGCTGAGGTAACCAAGTTCAAGGTCGGAGATCTGGCAGGAGTCGGCTGTATGGTCGATTCCTGCCGCGTCTGTGCCAGTTGCAAAGAAGGCGAAGAACAATACTGCGACAAGGGCGAAACCGTCATGACCTACAACGCCAAAGGAAAAGACGGCAAGTTCACCTTTGGCGGCTATGGCGAGAATATTGTTGTGGATGAAGCTTTTGTGTTGATCGTGCCTCGCAACCTCAATCCTGCCGCTGTCGCGCCGTTGCTTTGTGCGGGCATAACAACCTATTCTCCGTTGAAGCATTGGGAAGCAGGCCCTGGCAAGACGATCGGAGTCATTGGTCTGGGAGGACTCGGCCATATGGCCTTGAAATTCTCTCATGCGTTTGGGGCGAAGACCGTACAGTTTACAAGATCTCCCGCGAAGATCGAGGATGCCAAGAGGCTCGGAGCGGACGAAGTGATCCTGACGAGAGAGCCAAACTGGCACACAACGTACGCCGGTACCTTCGACTTCATCCTCGACTGCGTTTCGGCCGCACACGTCATCACTCCTTATCTGTCACTGCTGAAGAGGGGCGGTACGCTTTGCACGGTAGGACTTCCCCCTACTCCGCTTGCAGTCGACGCTTTCTCCGTCGTCCAGGGACGAAAGAGCTTCGCCGGATCGAGTATCGGCGGCATCAAGGAGACACAGGAGATGCTCAATTTCTGCAGCGAGCACAACATTGTCTCGGATATTGAGATGACCAGCTTCGACAAGATTGAAGAGGCTTGGGAGCGAGTTATCAAAGGCGACGTGAAGTATCGCTTTGTGCTGGATCTGAAGACGCTGAAGAGCTAGCATGTTTAACGGACAACGAAATGGAGATCCAAGCATGAGTAATTCAGAAAATCGGCGTATCGTTCTCGCCTCCAGGCCAACTGGGGCGCCGACTACCAATAACTTCAGGATCGAAACGCAGGCTATTCCCGTCCCCGTCAAAGGCCAGATGCTTTTGCGGATTATCTGCCTGTCACTCGACCCCTACATGCGTGGCAGAATGAGTGACGCTCCCTCATACGCGCCACCAGTCGCAGTCGGTGATGTGATGGTGGGATCGACCGTCAGTCGGGTCGAGATCTCGCTTCATCCCGGCTTTGCAGTCGGCGATTGGGTGCTAAGTCAGAACGGCTGGCAGGAGTACGACCTTTCTGATGGAAAAGGCATCTTCAACCTTGGCGCGCAAGTGGAACATCCATCGTATGCCCTTGGGGTACTCGGGATGCCAGGGTTCACTGCCTATATGGGTTTGCTGGAGATTGGTCAGCCTAAAGCAGGGGAAACGGTAGTGGTCGCGGCAGCCACTGGCGCGGTTGGATCCGTCGTCGGACAGATTGCAAAACTCAAAGCATGTCATGTGGTGGGCATAGCTGGAGGCAAGGAAAAATGCAAATCTGCCGTCGAAGACCTTGGCTTCGACGCTTGCGTTGACCATCGAGATCCCGCACTAAAGGACCTGCTTGCAAAAGCCTGCCCGAAGGGTATCGATGTCTATTTCGAAAGCGTGGGCGGAGTAGTCTTTGACGCTGTTCTTCCCCTGCTCAACACATGCGCGCGTATCCCGCTCTGCGGGCTGATCGCACATTACAACGACCGCGAAGCTCCCGTAGGACGAGATCGCACCGCAGAAGTGATGGGCACCTTCTTGAAGCGACGCATACGCATGCAGGGATTCATCATCTTTGACGACTACGGAAAGCACTTCGGCGATTTTCAAAACCAGATGTCGGAATGGTTCACTGCGGGGAAGATCAAGTATCGCGAGGATGTCGTGGAAGGTCTGGAACGTGCCCCCGATGCCTTCATCGGACTGCTTCAAGGAAAGAACTTCGGAAAACTGGTGGTCCAGGTTGGCGCAATAACCAAGTAAGTGACAGGTATAACCAGGAACATGGAGGTTCTCAATGCCCACGATTACGACCAAAGACGGCAGCAAAATCTACTACAAGGATTGGGGCACGGGACAACCCGTAGTCTTCAGTCATGGTTGGCCGCTCAGCGCAGATGCCTGGGAAGATCAGATGGTCTTTCTGGCTTCTCATGGTTATCGCGCCATTGCGCATGACCGCCGTGGTCACGGCCGGTCGAGCCAGCCCTCGAATGGCAATAACATGGACACTTACGCAGACGACCTTGCAACGCTGACTGAAACGCTGGACTTGAAGGATGCGATTCACGTCGGCCATTCAGCCGGCGGTGGAGAAGTGGCGCGTTATATTGGCCGACACGGCACAAAAAGAGTTGCCAAGGCCGTGCTGATTGCCGCAGTACCGCCATTGATGCTGAAGACAGAGTCCAATCCCGGTGGTCTGCCAATGGAGGTCTTCGACGGAATCCGCACCGGTGTGCTTGCTGATCGTTCCCAGTTTTTTCGAGACCTTACGATGACCTTCTACGGGGCGAACCGGCCTGGTTCATCCGTCTCGCAGGGTCTGCGTGACTCCTTCTGGCTGCAAGCCATGCAGTCAGGATTCATAGGCGTCTTGGAGTGCATCAAGGCATTTTCCGAGACTGATTTCACCGCTGATTTGAAAAAGTTCGACGTACCAACGCTTATTCTTCACGGCGATGACGACCAGATTGTGCCGATTGCAAACTCGGCCCAGTTATCAGCCAAGCTCGTCCAGAACGCCACGCTGAAGGTCTATCCTGGCGCTTCGCATGGGCTGTGCTCGACCCACAAGAAACAGGTAAACACAGACCTGTTGGCATTTATCCGGGAGTAGAGGCTGCTGTCGGGAAGCAACGAGATTCCAATGATGCCTTTGGCCTACTCCAGGGATTTGCAGATGAGATAGATCGTACGCAACGGCGCGATGCGCGGCTTCTCGGAATTGTGCTCGGGTAATTGGTCGAGCAGGACCACATTGAACAGCGACTTGTGCACCTGGATGCGGCCATTGCCGTTGATATAGCCGAGCGCACGAAAGCGATTCATGAAGAAGCTAATACGGGACCGTGTGGTTCCGACCGTCTCTGCCAAGGGCTCCTATGTAATCGGAGGAATGACGTTTTCCCGTTTACCCGGCTTGCTGAATTCCGCCATCAACAGGAGAATGCGCGCCAGGCGTTTATGGCACTGGCCGTGGCCAACCGCGGTCCGGGTACTGCCGCGAGGCGCTCCTCTCCAATGAAGTTGCCGGCGGAGAGAATCCTGATTGTGGCCTCTTTGCCGTTCTGAGAAACGACGGTAAGTCTTGCCCGGCCACTCTGGATATTAAAAATGGAGTCTGCTTGATCTCCCTGCGTAAAGAAGGCTTGCGTCGGCCTTGACAAATAATGTCATTAGAATCGATGCAACATAGCAGCTTACCTAACTGTTAGTCGATATTTAGACGCGGTTCGAGTGACCGCGCAAGACGATCATGCAAACTGCGAGACGTGTACGGATAGCATGCGCTTCCTTGAGAATTTAAGGAATTTTAGTGCTGAAAATGAGATTAAAAAGACAATGTCTAAGTCGTTTAGAATGTGTATGGTGGGCGCTACAAGATTCGAACTTGTGATTTCCACCGTGTGAATGCAGCAACTTTAGGCATTACAACAACTTACGAGACCCAGGTGGCATCCTAAGTCCTTGTAAGCGCAGCCGAGGCAAACTTTTCTACCGACTCTTCGAACAAGCAGTCGCAGTCGAACCGATTTCCTACAAAACACTTATCAGATGTGTTGCTGCGAAGCTGGATTTCTGAAACCACAAAATGTTGGGGGTGCGAGAGTCAAGTAAACACACATCAATGTCTATTTAAGCGCCCGCCCTCAAGAACAAACATTGCGATCGAATCTACGGAATCTTGAATGATGAGCAGCGCCGTGAGGCGGAAATGTTGATGCTTCGATCAGGGGCGAACGATTTCGTAGTTGTATTGACAACGTGGCCAGGGCATTTTCGCAGCGCTTGCCGCGGAAGCAATAGGAGAAATCGTTTATCGCGGTGTGTCAGGCGCCGGTTTTGTCGGTTGTACTGCGCAGGGCGCGCCGCCGCACAACGCGCCGGTAATTCCCCGGCCTTCGGTGATGGTGTAAATGCGGTCCACCGCGGGCAGATCTACAGATTCCTTGGCTCCGGAAGGCCAGTGGATCTCCGCCGTTCCCGCATTGGTCGAGTCGCCAAGACCAAAATGCGGCCGCCGGTCGTTGGCTGAAATATAGCTGCCGCTGGCCAGCACATCCTGACGCTGGCGCATCCCATTGGCACTCAGGTACACCGTGGCGCAGGTCGCGTCGCGCGGGCTTTTTGGCCCTCCTACCAGTTTCATCTCTACCCAGTGATGATGGTCGGGGTTCACGTTGCGCAGCAGCACCGGCTGCCCATCGACCGGGTTGATAATCACATCGATCTTGCCGTCATTGAACAGATCGCCGAAGGCTGCCCCGCGCGCCGGAATAACCACCGCCAGCCCGGAACCCTTCACCGGCGGCACATATTCGAAGCGCCTGCCCTTCCCGTCCGGCACGTTATTGAACAGCAGTGGCCGCTCGGCCCAGGTCGTACCCCAGTCGTGCTGGTCCACCTGAGGATACGTGTGCCCGCCCACCATGAAAAGGTCCAGCCAGCCGTCGTTGTCATAGTCGAGAAAACCGTCTCCCCAGCCGACAAAGGGAATGGTGATTTGGGCAACGCCGGCCTTGTAACTTACGTCGGTGAAGCTGGCGTCGCCGTCGTTGTGGAAGAGCACTTTATAGTCGTCGCCGAAGTCAGTTACAAAGAAACTTACCTGGCCCGAGTTATCGTAGTCGCCTGCGGCAATGCCCATCGAGGCAATCTCGCGGCCGTCCTTGTTCAGCGCGAATCCGGAGATGTAGCTTTGGTCATCGAAGGTTCCATCTCCTTTGTTGATGTAGAGAAAGTTGGGCGTGGAGTCGTTGCCCACCACTAGGTCCGGCTTGCCGTCGCCGTTGACATCTACAAAAATCGCAGTGAACCCATAATAGTTTTCCTTGTCCTCTACACCCGCCTTCACGGTCACGTCGGTGAAAGTTCCGTCGCCGTTGTTGTGAAACAGATGGTCGGGCTCGCCGCGCAGGCCGCGCGGGCCACAGTTGACCGCATCGCCGCGATACTGGCAGAAGGCATTCCCAACCGCCTTGGTGCCGCTGATGGGCAGATTGTCACGGTCGAAATGAACATAGCCGGTTACGTAGAGGTCCAGCAGTCCGTCGCCGTCGTAGTCGCCCCAGGCCGAGCCGGACGACCAGTTGCCCAGCGTCACACCGGCCTTTTCCGCCACATCGGTAAACGTTCCGTCGTGATTGTTATGGTAGAGCCGGTTCTTGCCGTAGTTTCCTACAAAAATATCTGGCCAGCCGTCATTGTCATAGTCGGCAACCGAACAGCCATAACCCCAGCGGTCGTTCTGCACGCCGGCCTTGGCGCTCACATCGGTGAAGGTGCCGTCGTGGTTGTTGTGGAAGAGCGCGGCATGAGGCGGTTCTTCCTTGCCGTCCAGCGCGTTGAAGGTTGAGCCGTTGACCAGATAGATATCCAGCCATCCATCGTTGTCGTAGTCGATGAGGCAGACGCCGGAGCCGTTGGTTTCGACGATGAAATCCTTCTGCGGCACGCCCATCTTGTGAATCCAGCCGGAAAGCCCCGCGGACTTGGTGACGTCCTTAAAAACCACCGTGCCTTTTTCCACAAAGCCGCCAGCGGTGATCGGCCGCTTCTGCTCGTCGTAGACTGGCGCGGCTCCGATTCCTCCGGCGATGCCGCCCATGCCCTGCTGCACTTTGGGTGGCGCAGGCTGTTCGGGTTGCACGGGCGCCGATTGCGCCGCTACTTGTACCCACGCCGCGCCGGGTAGCAGGAATACAGCAATCAAGGAGCCGAAAAAACATCCGCGAACAGGCAGCAAAACGTGCCCTCCAATCTAGAAGTGTACGGTAGCAGACCGGAAAGAACTTCCGGCATGAGTCTTTTGTACTATGTTTGTTGAGATAAGAACCGCCCTATGGCCCTGAAGCGAGGGATTTTTGCCCAGCACATCTTTCATTGCTTTTCATGCAGTCAGGAACTGACGGAGATGACGCCTTGCTGCATGGCAATGGAGACCGCTTCCGTCCGGTCGCTCGCTTCCAGTTTTTCAAGGAGATGGTTGATATGATTGCGTACTGTAAATTGGCTAATCAACAGCACATGGGCAATCTCCTTGTTGGTCAGCCCTTTTGCGATCATCTGTAGTACGTCCTTTTCGCGCGGGCTTAGTCCAGTGCGTCCTTCCCGTTCCTGGATGCGCTTCGCAATCCCCTTGGGAAAATGCAGTTGTCCTCTGGCCACGGCGCGAATCGCTTCCACAATCTGTGCGCGAGTCGCGTCCTTCATCAGGTATCCGCTGGCGCCCGCTTTGGCGGCACGGTAAATATCCTCTTCATAGTCGAAGCTGGAGAGAATGAGCACATAAGGGGCGGAATCAAGCTCATGCAGGGCATGCAAAACGTCAAGTCCTGACATTCTTGGCATGCGGAGATCCAGAAGCATGACATCCACTGGATGTCGAGTCAGAAATGCAAGTGCCTCTTCTCCGCCGTCGACTCCTCCTGCCAGTTGGAATCTGCTTTCTTGTTTCAACAGGGTTGCAAGCCCGGTGCGCACGATCGGATGATCGTCCACAATCAGAATTCGTATTGGATTCTGCTCACTATGCTTTTCCATGTAGCCACCGTTTCCATTTTCCCATGTGCGTTGCTCTCCACCACCATGTGGAGAGTGCGGACTGTGGCCTCATTGCGCGCACGGCCACGTAGGTTCCGTGTCCTGGCGAACTTCGGATGCGGAAGCTTGCGGCAATGCTGTCGGCCCGACGCTTCATGCCGCGAATGCCAAACCCCGCGGTTTCCACTTGGGGAGAGAATCCATCCCCGTCATCTCGGACGCTGAGCTTGATCGAGGGCCTGCCATAGACCAGTCGCAACTGTATGGTCCGCGGCCGCGCATGGCTGACGGCGTTTGCAATGGCCTCCTGCCCGATGCGAAACAGGGTGTCGCCGATCCGAAAAGAAAGCGGCTTCGGATCGCCCCGCACCGACAACTGAATCGCAATAGGGCCGTCCCGCACAATGTTTTTTGCCGCTTCTTCCAAGGCCTTCGCCAAGCCCATCTGTTCCAGGTTGCCGGGCCGCAGCGCGGCGATATTGCGCCGCGCCTCCTGGTGCCCGGAGCGCACCATGTCCACGGTCGCCTCCAACTGTTTGCGCATGAGGCTGCCGGGCTTGACTTGTCCCGATAGCGCTTCCAGTTGAAACCCCAGTCCGGCAAAGCTTTGCGCCAGCGTGTCGTGCATCTCCAGCGCCAGCCGTTCACGCTCTTCCATCACGGCGCGCAAGCGCGATCTCTTCACGGAATAGTAGAGCAGTTGAAATCCGAGAGAAAGCGTCAGCAGCCCGATGACCAGTTCCACCACGTGGAGCGTATTCCACCACGGCGGAGGCTCCACCATTTGCACGTCTTCAACGGAACGCATCAGCAGCGCGAAGGGCATTTCATCCCGTGCAAAATCCCGGTTCGTAACGCAAATGCCACGCAGACGCAGGAGGCTTCCTGTTTTGAATGAATTCAGCGTTTCCGCCTGGCTGGGGTGTTCCGCAATCGCTACAAAAGATTGGCTGCCCTCATCCAGCTTGAGTAGCACGGAGTTTCCTCCCAAGTGCTGCTCTGATACCAGCCGTCCCTCGGTCTCGATAAACTGCGCATCGAATGCTCCGGTAGCTGCCTGAGACGCCGTGGCCGAGACTGGAGGCACGGGAGTATGCGACCAGAGCAGCCGCACATTCGCATTGCGCAGCACGGAACTGAAGTCGTGCTGCTCGGCGTCGCCGCGAGCCTCCACTGCGTCGCCGATCTGAACTGCTTTTCCCGCATCCGCCTGGGGAATGGCAACGCCACCGGTAGAATCCTGAACAAAGAGAATAGGAGATACCAGCGTGACCACTCCATGAACGGTTACGCTGGAAAGCAGGTTGGGTGGCAGAAGCCGCAGGTTGGCAATCGGCAAAGCATGAAGATCCGCTTGATGGTCGCGCAATTCGCGTTGTATCGGTTCGGAGTTGCGCTGATAGGCCTTCAGGTCCGTAAGCGCAGGAATGAGTGATGGCTGAGCTGGTTCAGCCGGTGTTTGGCCGCCAATCATGGCTCGCAAATCATTCTCCGTTGCAGTCCGCACCTTCACCTTGCGCCACACCGCGCCGGTCGAATAGGACTGGAGTCCAAATCTTCCTTTGCGTATGCACTCTGGATCGTGGACCGCGGCGATTGTCGTTTTCCCGTTTTCCGCAGTGGCGCTGGCCGCAAGTGTGCACTCGTAGGCGATGACCTTCAGGTGATACCAGGTCCTTTTGTAAACGCCAGGGTGAACGGGAATGGTCTGGAATTCGTGCCATCCGTAGTCGGCGCGACCCAGAATTAAGGTGTCATCCAGATCACGCAGGCCGGCAAAATATCCATGATAAGAGTCCACCCCCACTTCTTCCTCGGTGGAGCGAATCACAAAACCGGCATCGCCGGTCTCGGCGAGCAGTTGAATATCGGCCTCCACCATGTAGTTATGCCAGTGCGCATTGCCGTTCATCAGCTTGGCGCCGCGGTCGTCGGAGATGTTCTGCATGGCGCCGTTGACCACCTGCCAGGTGCCGCCGAAGGCTTGCCATCCTCCTTGGCTGGTTTGGTCGTCAGCATTGCGGTCGAAATCGTCTTGAAAGAAAGGTACTCGACGCTCCCAGGTAAGATAGGCGAACCTGGCCGCAGCGCCCACGGTCAGGAGCACAAGTGCGGCGATCACCGACCATTGAAGCCATCGTATGGCACGTTTGCGCATCAAAGCACAGGCCTCATTGACTGAACCAATTCAAGTCCAGAATCTCTTTTACCGCATCCGAGTCGATGTTCTCTCGAGTAACCAATTGCGGCTGCACGATCACATACTGCTCGGCAGCGCCTCTGTTGAGTTCCTCTGCCATCAGCTTCATCGCGGCGCGGCCCATCTGATAAGTGTTCAGGATGATAACGGAATCGATCTCACTATTTCGAATCGGAGCCAAAAGATTCTGGTCGAAGCCAATCAGTGGAGTGCTCCGTGTTCGATTGAATTCAGTCAGGGCGTAGAAAGCGCCGCGAGTTGAGGCCTCAGTCAAGGCCGCGATGGCATCCACATGCGCACCCTCAACCAGCAGCTTTTCTGCTACCTGCTGCTCCTGCGATACAGTCGGCAAGGCCAGACTGCGATACACCACATGAATCTGAGGAAACTCCTCGGCCAGCGTAATTTCCAAGTTACGGGCTCGCTCGGCGGTGCTGGTCAATTGTTTGTTGATGCCTAGAATCGCAATCGAACCATGGCCATGCAAAATGGATCCGAGGCGTCGCGCTGCCAGTTGACCGCCGCTGCGTTCATCGTTCAGTACGTAGGCGAGCTTTTTTCCCGGCGCGAGGCCCAGGTCAGTTCCCACCACAACCACGGGAGTGCCTGTCTCAAGCGCCCTGTAAACAGGTGTGCGCAAGGGCAATGCCTCCACGGGAGAGACGATGACTCCTTTTGCGCCGCGGTCAAGCGCGTGTTTGAGGATCTCGATCTGCCCCTGGACATCGTCGTCGCGCATGGGGGCGTTCCAGTAAACGCTTAACCCATAGGCGGGAGCAGTCCGCTCGACGCCGGTATGTTCGGCTTCCCACAACCAGGTTCCGCTGGTTCGTGGAATCACTGCGATCGTCGGCATTGGCCGTCGGCAGCCGCTCATTGCCGCCACAACCACACTGAGCGCGAGTGTCAGACAGACTCGAGTGAGCCGGATCGGTGTCAGGAACTGCTGGCCAATGATTATGTTTTTCATGTATTTGCCGCAATCCCTATGCGTTTGCGCTAGTCCGATAAGTCCTTGGTCGTTGATTCGTACACCATAGTACACCTGTACCATGGTCAGAGAATATTCTCCACCCTTAGTATGAGCGTGCCCTTGAAGAGGTGCCAGTAAGTTGCATGAATCCGGCAGGAATAAGTGCGGTAAATGAAAAGGGACCGGCTTCGAGGATCATGTTGCGGCCAATTAGGTAAACGATTCCTAAGGCCGCAGATTACTCAAGGGTGCGTCGCGCATACTTTGTCGGATTTTGCGCTTGCGCCCCCAGCGCATTACCACTAGGAGGAGACAGTGAGCAGAATCTTGAGATGTATTAGCCCGGAGTTTCGCCGGGCACCAAGCAAGACTGGTACGAGAGGAATGCCATGGTTCTATTGCGGATTCATCTTTGCCGCATGGATATTCATGGCGCTACCGTCTTTTGCACAGTACAGCGCCAACATTCAGGGAACAGTTGTGGACCCGGCTGGCGCCGCGGTGAGCGGCGCGCACTTGCGCCTTACCAACGCAAACACCGGCATGGAGACCAAAGCCGTCTCGGATGCCGCTGGCGTGTACAGGTTCCTGAGCCTCGCCCCTGGGCAATACAAGCTGGAAACACAGGCCGCGGGATTTTCCAAGACCGGCGTGACTTTCACGCTGGTAACCAACCAGACGCTCGATGTTCCCGTCATGCTCACCATTGCCGAGGCAAACGCTACAGTCGAAGTGACAGGACAGCCGCCTGTTTTGGACACTGCTGAAAGCCGCAACCAGTTGACTATCGAGTCGGAATCCGTGGCTTCTTTGCCTCTGGCCGGCCGCAACATGGTTTCCCTGGTTACCCTTGCCCCTGGCGTAACCGGACTGGGAGCTGCAGCTTCGGGAAGTCCCGGCTCGGGCGTGGATAACTACTCGACCGAGACGCAGGTCGATAGCAGCGCCAATGGACAAGGAGCCGTTGGTAACATGTACATCATTGATGGCTTGGATATCAGCAGTGCTATCCGGGCCGGTGTGCTCAACCTGACGCCGAATCCGGATTCCATCCAGGAAGCCAGCATTCAGGTCAACACCTACTCGGTTGAGTACGGCCGCGCCAGTTCCATCCAGATGGCGATGACCACCAAGTCCGGCGGTGATCGCTTCCATGGCAGCGCCAGCGACTACTTCCAGAATCAGGCTTTGTGGGCGGGTACGGAATGGGTCCACAATTACCCGAAATATCACTCCAATAACATGTCGGCGTCGGTAGGCGGGCCCATCTGGCCGCATCGCCAGGCGTTTTTCTTCTTTGCGATTGAGCCGATGCGGGAAGGCAATGCCTCCAGTGGCGTGGCTTATTTTGAAGATCCGAAGTTCGTCTCCTGGGCGGAGAGCATATATCCGAACACAATTGGAACGAGCATCCTGAAAAACTATCCGGTGACCGTCACCAGCAGTTCGGTTTCGCAGACCGCCGCGCAAGCGGGTCTCGCTTGCGGAACGGCGTTAACGCCCTCCTGCAGCTTGCCTGTAATTGATTCCGGCCCCTGGGCTTCCACCAGCTCCCGCAACGGCACGCAGTGGAATGCGCGTCTCGACAAGAGCTTTACCAACGACCGCCTCTACGGGGACATCTACCGCACGACCCTTAAAACAGGCAGTCCTGCCGCGCGGCATGCGTTTGCCACTACCTCGCAGTATTGGGCGGTTGCCTGGCAGGGTAACGAAACCCACACCTTTTCCCAAAACACCATCAACGAAGCAATTGTCGCTGGCATGCGTGTCGAAGGACTCATGCCCGCTACGGGAGAATTCAAGGTCCCGGTCGTCAATGTGACCGGACTGGGCACTGGCTTCGGCGACGGCTTCGCAATGGGTGACTTCATCCAGCACAACTATCACTGGCGGGATGTTCTGACCCATATCAAGGGCGCACATACCATGAAGTTCGGTTATGAGGGCTGGACGGGTGACGATATCGAGGACTTCCAGGGACCGCACGACATGCCCACTTTCCAATTCAACAACATCGTCGATATGGTTGCCGCCGATACCAGCACTACCACCGCGGTTCAGCCCTATACCGAGACGGGCGTTGCCTACAATCCCATTACCGGCAAGCACATGGAATGGGACTGGAACGCAGCCAGCATCACCGGGGGCGTTTTCTTCCAGGATTCTTGGAAGATGCGCAGGAATCTTACCGTCAATTACGGCATCCGCTGGGATGATTTCGGCAATCCCTACTCGCGTAGCGCCGACACCGTCTTCGGAAACTTTTACATGGGTCCCGGCTCGACCTTTACCGAAAAGGTTGCCAACGGGTATGTCCTGCAAAAGACACATGCGCTGAACCGTGCGATCACTGATGTTGCCAGTCCGCGTGCAGGTGTCTCCTGGGATGTGCTGGGAAACAGCCAATGGGTCGTCCACGGTGGCGCGGGCATCTTCCACAACTGGCCTACGCCGGCGAATGAACAGGAAGAGATGCGCGGCAACCCGCCGGGCGGCATCTATCCGACCTTCTACGGCAATGACACTGACCTGACGCACAGACCGATCTTTGGCCTGGGCACAACCGAAGCGCCGCCTTTCGGCTTTACCTATCCTGCACTGACGGCCACCACGCTGAACTCTCACGGTGGGCTCAACGGCTTGTCGTTCGGAATTGGCGGCATCGATCCCAACCTGAAGACCCCGGTCGCCTACATCTATTCCGCGCAGTTGGAGCATCCGCTCACGCATTCGTTTGTGGGCAGCGTCGGATACTCTGGATCACACGCTGTCAAGCTGCTCTCTGGCGGAGGACAAGTCACCTCGGTCAGCTATGGCGTGGATATCAACGCCAAGCCGGGAGACTTGCTCACCAATCTCAATCCAACTCGCTATAACACGAGCTTCGGGGCGATTTCCTACACCATGAATGATCGTCGCTCCAACTACAACGCTTTTATCGCCGATGTGCGCGGACGCTTCGCCCGCACGGGTTTCATCGACCTCTCGTACACCCATTCCGTATCCAAGGACAACACGCAGGTCTACCCGGACAATACGAATCCAAATCGGTACTACGGCCCATCGGATTGGGACGCTCCAAATCGTGTTTCCTTTACCGGCAACTACGAGTTCCGCGGTCTCAGCAATGGCAAAGGCCTGTTGGGGCGCGCAACCGGAGGCTGGGGTCTAAGTGCCACCGTCATCGGGCAATCCGGAACACCTTTCACGGTATACACCAGCGCGTCCTACGCCGGTGGTGGAGACTACAACGCCGACGGCGACAACAACGATTATCCAAATGTGTCGTCGTACAACATTAGCCACGACCGCAAGACCATGATCGGCAAAGGCGTTTTCTACAACTCAACGGCCATCACCGCCCCGACGCAGGGAACCGCGGAGGGCAACGAAAACTTCAACAAATTCCGCAATGCCGGGTTCTTTGAGACAGACGCCAATCTGTACAAAGATACGAAGATCCACGATGATCTGGCACTGCAATTCCGCTTCGAGTTCTTCAACCTCTTCAACCATCCCAATCTGCAAGGCGTGGATACCAACATGGCGGATGGAGCAAACTTCGGCGTTGTCACTAGCCAAAACCAGCCACGCTGGATTCAGCTTGGCGCCAGCCTCAAATTCTAGAAGCCAGAAATTCGTTTTGAACTTCTGGTGCTTCTTTCCGAAACAGTGGAGCGGCTTATTAAAAGTCCGCTCCACTGCATTTTCCGCTTTCTCAACAAGAAACATTTCTATCGCAGTTCGAGCAGGACAAACAATGAAACAATACTCTCGTAGAAGATTTATCTCCCTCAGCGCGGCAGCGACTTGTGCCACGCTTGTACACAAACCATCTCGGGTTTTAGCTGCTCCGGTAGCAGCATCCAAAGAGCCGCCTGTTGCCATTACTCCGACCATCAGCACCTTCGGTTATAACCAGGTGGAACTTCTGGAGGGCCCCATGCGCCAGCAGTTCGATACCAACCATGAGTTTTTTCTGCGTCTTGACGAGGACAAGCTCCTCAAGCCCTTCCGCCAGCTTGCGGGCATGAAAGCCCCCGGCGAAGATATGGGGGGCTGGTACGACGTTGATCCCGCCTTCAACGGACACGGCAGCTTCCACGGGTTTATTGCCGGCCACAGCTTTGGCCAATATCTTTCCGGCCTGGCGCGCGCGTATGCAGTCACAGGGTCGAAACTCACCCAGGAAAAAGTACAGCGGCTCGTTGAACTGTTTGCGCCGACCGTTTGTTCCGCTTTCTACGACGGCTATCATCTGCCCGGCTATACCTATGACAAGACCAGTTGCGGCCTGATCGATGCGTATCGCTATGCCAATGTCAAGCAGGCGCTGGCCGTCCATGCCGCCGCAACCGAGGCGGTCGTGCCGCATCTTCCCGAAAAGGCGCTCTCCCGCAAGGAACAATACGCCCTGCCTCACAAGGATGAAGCCTACTGCTGGGATGAAACCTATACTTTGCCGGAGAATCTCTTCCTTGCTTATCGTCTCACCGGCAACCCGCGCTACCGCGAGTTGGGCACCCGGTTCATTGAGGACGACCTTTACTTCGATCCGCTTTCCCGCGGCGAAAACGTCTTGCCAGGCGAACATGCCTATAGTCATGTAAACGCCTTCAGTTCCGCCATGCAGGCTTATCTGGTGCTGGGCAACCAGAAGCATCTTCGCGCCGCGCGAAACGGCTTCGATTTTCTGCGCTCCACGCAAAGCTTCGCGAGCGGCGGATGGGGGCCGGATGAACTGTTCCGCGTTCCTGGAAGCGGTGAAGTTGGCGCCAGCCTTAGCAAATCTCACGCCAGTTTCGAAACTCCTTGCGGTGCCTATGGCCATTTCAAGATTGCACGTTATCTTCTTGCCGTCACCGGCGACAGCCGCTATGGAGACAGCATGGAGTGCGTGCTCTACAACACCATCCTTGGCGCCAAGCCGCTCAAAGAAGACGGCAGCAGCTTTTATTACTCCGACTACAACATGCGGGCGCACAAGGGGTATCATCACGATAAGTGGCCCTGCTGCTCGGGAACCTTTCCGCAGATTACCGCCGACTACGGCATCAGTTCCTACTTCCACGACGCCGACGGCATCTATGTCAACCTTTACGTTCCCTCGCGCCTGACTTGGCTTCAGCACGGCTCCAGACTATCTCTTACGCAGCGCACAGAGTATCCACACGCCGCGCACACTGAGTTTGAACTGAAGGCCGATCGCGACACGACCTTTACCATCCGCCTACGGATTCCCGCCTGGGCAGGTCCAAAAACAGTTCTGTCCATCAACGGAAAACGCTTGGGAACCGATTTGACTCCGGGGCATTTCGCCAGCATCACTCGTACCTGGAAAAACGGCGATCGCGTCGCGCTGGAGTTTGACATTCCGCTCACGCTGCAGCCGGTCGATCTGGAGCACTCCAAGCTGGTGGCGCTGAAACACGGCTCCCTGGCGCTGTTTGCGATTGCGCCGCCCACGACGGCTGTCACCCGCGCCAGCCTCTTGAGCGCCCGGCAGCTATCCTCTGGCTCACTTGACTGGGAAGCGAAGACTGACGCTGGGAAGCTGGCTTTCAAGCCTTTCCAGGCCATCGGAGAGGAGCAATATCGGCTCTATCATGAAGTGATAGACTGATGCCGCGCGGAGTGAAAATGAATCGGGTAACACGTTCCGCTCTTGCCCGGAGGCAGCAGCTTATGCGATGTTTTCGCAAGCAGGCCGCAATGTTGGTTGTTGCGGCCTGCCTCGTGGGGGGGCTGTTTTCGTCGGCATTTTCCCAGACGGCTCCGGCACAGTCTGTTTCAGCCCAGTCTGTTTCAGCATCGACGAATGCATTGGTCGATGCTTTGCGAAAAGGGCAGAACGCGGACGCGTTACGCATCTCTGCCAAGTTGCTTCGCACTAACCCACGATCCTTCAAAATCTGGACGCTTCGCGCCACGGCCCTCGATCAATTGGGCCGCTCTGAAGAGGCGCTGTCGGTCTATCAGCGAGCTCTCAAGCTTGCGCCGGACTATCTGCCAGCGCTCGAAGGAGCTGCGCAGCTCGGCTACAAGAGGCAATCCGCGCAGGCTGTCCTCTTGCTTCGTCACATTCTTTTTCTTCTGCCTGCCAATCCGACCGCACATGCCATGCTTGGGGTCCTGGAATATCGCCAGGGAAGTTATGGACTGGCTGCTGAGGACTTTGCCGCCGCCGGGCCGGCGCTTGAATCGCAGCCCTCGGCGCTGATGGCCTACTCAATCTGTCTGGCGCATCTCAGTCGCGCTTCCGAGGCCATGGCTCATTTTCAACAACTTCTGGCTCTTCGACCCGCGGATGCAACCGTCCGCTACGATCTGGCACTTCTCCAATGGCATTCCGGCTCCGGCTCGGATGCCTTGGCCATGCTTCAGCCCGCGCTGGATGCGGGTACTGCGAATTCCGGAATTTTGCGCCTGGCCGCTGCGATTCATGAGGCGAACAATGAAACTCCGCAGGCTGTCGAACTTCTGCGCGCGGCGATCATAAGGAACCCGGGCGAGGAGGCCAGTTATGTGGACTTTGCCACGCTTTCCTTTACGCATGGCTCGTATGCTGTCGGCATCGACATCGTCAACCTCGGCTTGACGAAGCTTCCGGATTCCGCTGCGCTTTACATGGCTCGAGGCGTTCTTTACGGCCAGAACGGCGACTTCGACAAGGCTATGAGCGATTTTGAGCTTGCTCACAAGCTTGATCCCGGCTACTCGCTCACAGCCACCGCCGAAGGAATTGCGCAGTCGCAGCGTCACCATCATGAAGAAGCCTTGGAGAATTTCCGGCGTCAGGTGCGGGAGCATCCCAAGGATGCATTCGGATACTATCTGCTCGCGGAAGCCCTTTCCTGGTCTCCTTCGGATGCCAAGCAGGAGAGCAGCCAAAAGAGCTTCAGCGAAGCCATCTCCGCGGCAAAGACTTCAATTGATCTCGATCCGCATCTGGCGCAGGCTTATGACCTGCTTGCGTCTCTCTATTTGCAAACCGATCAGCCTGAACAGGCGGTTCAGATTTGTCGCGCCGTACTCCGTATGACGCCCAAGGATCAGCAGGCTGTCTACAATCTCATGCTGGCGCTCCGCAAGACGGGTGCAAAGGAAGAACTGAAGGGATTGGTGCAGAAGCTTACTGAACTTCGCAAAGAGGAGCAGGCTGAAAACAATCGCACGAATCGATACGGGCAACTGGTGGAAGCTCCCTAGAGAAAGTCATCGTCGCAAACGGAGTGCCCAGTTCGGATTCGGGCCATGATCAGGATGAGAGGAATGGAATGAATCGATCGGAAGCCAGAAGCCTGGCCGTCTGCGTTTTGGCGACAGTCTTTGCAGTCGTTTTCGGGGGGAACATGGTGCGTGTTTGGCCGGGCGCGCCGGATTCGGTTTCGGCGCATTCAAGCCCAACTCCAGCTGGCCTGGATGCTCTTTCATCGTCCCCTCTGACGGATGCGAAGCTGGCTGCCATCACTGTCGACTATCCGGAGGAAGGCTCGATCTTCCCGCCGGAGATCACTCCTCCAACATTCCTCTGGCGTGATGCTACGGACGGCGCTACCTCATGGAATATTGACGTGGCGTTTACCGACGGCTCGGCAGGCATTCATGCAATAGCGGCAGGCGAGCGGTTGCACATCGGCGAGATCGACAAGCGCTGCATTTCACCCAGCAACGAGTTGCCCAAGCTGACTCCTCAGCAGGCCGCGGCAAGAACCTGGATACCGGATGCGGCAACCTGGGAGGCGATCAAGCTGCACTCCCGTGAGCATCCCGCCACCATCACGATCAGCGGATTCGCGGGCGATCATATGAATCAACCGGTTTCCCGCGGCGTGGTAAGGATCGAAATTTCGAAGGATCCGGTGGGAGCGCCGATCTTCTACCGCGACGTGCCGTTGATTCCTTCGAAAACGCAAAAAGGCATTATTCAGCCGTTGGCCAAACAGGATCTTCCCTTGCTTGCTTGGCGGTTGCGCAACATCGCCGAGCCTCGCAGTCGCTTGCTCCTGACGGGTCTTCACACCTGTGCCAATTGCCATTCATTCTCCATGGACGGCAAGACATTCGGAATGGATCTCGATGGCCCTTCCAACGACCATGGGCTCTATGCGCTCAGCTCTGTCAAGCCGCAGATGAGCATCCGCAATCAGGACGTAATTTCCTGGAGTTCCATCAAGGACAAATCAGCTTCGCCTTCGAGAATTGGCTTCATGTCTCAGGTTTCACCGGATGGCCGGTATGTGATCACCATGTTGCGGGGGCTCAAATCGGAACTTGCCAACGGCTATTTCGTTGTGAATTTCACCAACTACAGCTTTCTGCAAGTCTTCTATCCGACGCGCGGAGTCCTGGCCTGGTACGATCGCGCGACAGGCCAGAAGCAGCCCTTGCCGGGGGCGGACGATCCGCGCTATGTGCATACCGATCCGGTTTGGAGCCCCGACGGGAAATTCGTGGTCTTTGCCAGGGCCGAGGCGAGAGAGCCCATCTCCACGGGCCAAAAACTTCCTGAGTATGCCAACTCGCCGGATGAAACCCAAATCCAGTACGATCTCTACCGGATCCCCTTCAACGATGGCAAAGGCGGCGAGCCGGTGCCGATCGAGGGCGCTTTCCACAACGGCATGAGCAACACCTTCCCCAAGATTTCTCCCGATGGACGCTGGATCATTTTTGTGAAAAGCCGCAACGCGTTGTTGATGCGCCCCGACAGCCAGCTCTACATTGTGCCCGTTGAAGGCGGCGTGGCGCGCCGTTTGCGATGCAATACGCCGCTAATGAACTCCTGGCACAGCTTTTCGCCCAATGGACGCTGGCTGGTCTTCTCCTCGAAGAGTCGTTCGCCTTATACGCAGATGTTTTTGACGCACCTTGATGCGGAGGGCAACGCCAGTCCTGCGATTCTGATCGACAACGCGACCGCGGCCAATCGCGCGGTCAATATTCCTGAGTTTGTGAATATTCCTCCAGATGGAATGATGAAGATCGACGTGCCTGCGGCCGAATCCTACCGGCTCGTTGATGTCGCCTCCGAGCTTACAGCCAAGGGGCAGACCGAGGAGGCAATCGCGGATTGGAAAAAGGTGATTGAGCTGGACCCCGCCAAATCCAAGGCCTACATCTATATTGGGGAACTGCTTATGTGGCAAGGAAAATCCGCCGAAGCGACAAAGTACCTGCAGAAGGGAAGGGAACTGGATCCCGACGCTGCCCGGACCGAAGTCGATTTGGGACTTGAGCTTAGTTATCGGGAGCAGTTCAACGCGGCGATCGAGAGCGCCGATTGCAAGGCCGCTGCTTCTTACGGCAAGGAGATTCTTGCCGTCGTGCCTGACGATTCGGAGGTCAATCAGGCTCTTGCAAACTGCGTGCTGAAACAGGATCGCCAGTAGATGCGGGAGGCGCCTGCAAGATCCGATTGGCAACTGCTCAAAACGCGGGGAATGACGCCGCAGAAGCCCTTGCAGAATGCCTACGAGAAATCTCCTCAAGCAATACCTAGTCCTGCTTATTCAGAAACGATCTCGACCTCACGGACTTACGGACAGACTTACGGACCCAACCGATCTTTCGAGAGCGGCGGCGGATTGCATGGCTCTTCGCCTTGCCGAGCTTCATGCAGCCCCTGCCCCAGGTAATTGAACAACGTTTTCGGCAAAGGACCCATTGTCTGAGATCAACGTACGGTGACACATACGGGAAAATAGGACCGACTGCTAATCACACGAAGCTCTAAGCTGCAAGCCAATCCTGTGGGTTTGCATTGTTTCGCCGGTGGAGCAGCGAATCTCAAAGGCTCTCAGACCTGCGCGACGGCGGAATGAGCGCAAATAGCAGCGCCAAACAGCCTATTTGACTCGAATTAGACGCGAATGTTTAATAAGTCGTTTAGAATGATGATGGTGGGCGCTACAAGATTCGAACTTGTGACTTCCACCGTGTGAATCTACCCGCATTTGGTTTTTCAACGACTTACAACACCGCGGGGACTGCCAAAGTACGCGGAAGTCGTGCAAGACAGCAGAATATGTGGGTTGGGCTGTGGGTTGAAAAACCGGCAGGCAAAACCGGAATACGACTCTTGCTGGTCGGCGCTCAGGACAGGGTTGCTGTTCGTGTCGAGAGGGATGCCCCAGTCGGCCTGAGGAACGAAGGCGGTGAGGGCGTTTTTGGAGATTCGTGGGCTCCTCTGCCCCCCTCATGCTGTGACCTTCTTCCGAATCCAGACGATGCCGGCTCTGTCTGAATATCTTTCACTACTCGGCTGGACCGCCTCCGGCACGCCAGTTCGGGATATCAACCTCAAATAAATCTCGCATGGTTACCGCAAAAGAGCATCATCTTTTCCACTATTCGCATGGAGTCGTTTGAAGATTCCTCAGATGCCAAGCGTCATGGTGGATATTCGATCCTGCGATAGCTGATGGCGAAGCAATGGAGAAGCCGTCTATTGCAGGACGATGATGCAATCATAATCGGACTACTTGGCTGACGAATTAGCCAAGGAAAAGGCCGAGAAAGCAGCCTAACGTGTGTGGGCTGAAGATGCAGCGGCTAGGAGTGATGTCGCAGTCCGCACCGGTGGTCGCTGGCAGTAGCGTGGGATACAGGCCCCAGCACGCTCCGGACAGCATGAAGAATAGATAGAGGCAGGAAGAGAGGAACGCCTTGACTGGCTGGGCGGATGATGATGGTGGCGGCGAGGCTGACGACGGTGAGGGCCGCCAGAGCAAGCCAGAGCGGGGTGACGATGCGGCGAGTTCGCTGGGCGAGTTCGCCCGAGGTCTTGATGGTGAGCTAGAGAGCGCCATCAGCGCCACAAGACCGCTGATGACCGTATACCAATCGAGAATGCCAGGATGGATACCGGGTTGCCAGTTTGTCCACAAAGGCAGAAAGAAGTAACCGGCTGCGTTGAGTGGAACGCCACGCAGCACGTCAGCCAAAATCGGCCCCAAATCACAGATTCGCGCCTCGGTGATTTCGCATGAAATCAGAATCACTCCATGCATAATCGGGGTTTACAAGCATCTCTGCTGGCTGGTTTCTCTGAGGTCACCGTTATTCTGCGAACTCCAGGCGCGAAGACCAGTCGCAACCGGGCGACGCAATCCTCGATGGAATCTTGGATCAAAACTGATTAAAGATGTGATGAAAGCTTCCAATGCCATATTTAAAGATTGTGGGCGCCCGAGTCTGACGAAGGCTACCCTCATTCGAGACGGATTATCTAAGGAACCTCTGAACAAGTCCCAAAGGTGCATCGTTCTTGATTAAAATTGTAGCTGGAGCGAGAACGCGATGCGCCAAATAACTTTTGCCTGTCAGCCGAGTTTTGAAAAGTTTGCCCGCGCCAGCCGCCGGGAGCAGTTTCTCAACACCATGGAAGCTG
>Ga0224531_1000099_pt1 | contig 54582 bp, 42 predicted proteins | sample CBST100metaG_FD_179876 | JGI IMG/M metagenome (GOLD analysis project Ga0224531, IMG submission 179876) | Peat soil microbial communities from Stordalen Mire, Sweden - C.B.S.T100 | ecosystem: Environmental > Terrestrial > Soil > Wetlands > Peat | place: Sweden: Norrbotten County, Stordalen Mire...
TTAAGGTCCGAGTTGAAGGCGAATATCGTACGAAAGCAGCGGAATGGAGACAATGGCTGTTTTGTGTTTCGCACCTTAGACGTAAGCGAACTAACGTCTGATCTATGCTCTGCCAAGGTAAAACTGCGTTTGAAAGGCTTAAGTAGGTTGATCTTCTTTGCTGCGATATACGACTTGCTCAAATGAGCTTTGGTGAGGATGCTCTTGACCTCAACGCAACCGAGCAAGGATTCCGCCGGAAGCCAAAGCGGGTTGTCGGACAGGACCGCATTCCTAACCTTGTCAAAAATGACAATGTCCGTCTCTCGGGAATGGAGATCCTGATAATCAACAATCTCTGCATTGCATCGGACTCCGTATTTCGAGGGCAACCTCATTGCGAGAAAATCCGCAACGCTCTGCGCCCTAGAATTTCCCTTGATGCCAGTGTGGATTGTTTTGCTGCTCTTCGCAAAAGCAGCGAGAAGATTGCGTTCAGCTTCCTGAAACACATTCTCGACTGATTCGTTCTTGTACCGTGCACTGCGGGACATAGAACCTTACCTACTCTTGGAAAAGATAAACATAATCATAGATCATCGATACTGAGGTTTGTGATCATGGATAAACTAGACAGCGCGAATCTCCATCGTCTTCCCCAGCGCCTTCAGCGCCAGCGCGATGCCGTCGATCTTGGTGGCGTGGTGCAGGCTGGTCAGCCGGGTCACCTCCTGCGGCGTCACCTTCAACCGCCGCGCCAGTTCCGCCGGACGAACCTTCTGTGCCACCATTTCATTCAGAAGCAGCACTTTCGCGGAGAGGCTGGCAGGAAGTTCGATCATATGCTGGCCGCGCTTGGGCTTCGACGGCGCTGGAATCTGCCGTCCCGATTCCAGATACCAGTCCAGAGCCGATTCCAGAACATCGGCAGCGTGCCGCTTTGTGTCCTCAACGTCCTCGCCCTGGGTGATTGCCTCGGGGATGTCAGGGAAGGTGACGACGTATCCGCCTTCTTCGGCCAACTCGAAATTTGCAGGATATTTCAACATCTCCGCTCCTATTTCAGCTCCAGTTGCTTTTTGATGGCCGCAATGGTTCCGGTCTTCATTTCCTTGCTGTGCATCGGCAGGTAAGAGATTTTTCCGTTCAATTCCACCCTCAGGTGCGAGCCTTTGCCGGGCGAGAAGGTTGCCCCCTGCGCCGCCAGCCATCGCTTGAACTCGCTGCTCTTCACCTCCCGAGTATACGCATTTTTGCTTATATTGTCGATAGGAATGTATTGAACGCGGAACGCCATGAGCTTTCCCCGCCTGATAGCATTTTCGTATGCTTTTGACTCCGATTCGCACCTCTATGCGCGCTGGGTTGGTTGCTGGCGCTGTTCTGATTGCCTCAATTGGGTTCAGCCTTTCTTTTGCCGTGGCGCAGGACGCCGCAGGCAAGGAGCCGGGGCACGCACGCATTGAAGAGTTGTTGAGGGGGCTCAGCCGCGGCCATTCCTTCGGGCAGGTGGCGATTTCCCCAGACGGCAAGCGGCTGGCGTGGATTGAGTTTGCACGGGAAGGCGCGGAGATTCGCGTCGCGCCACTGGACGATTTATCCAAAGGCAGGCTGGGCAAAAGCGAACGGGTGACGGCGGCTGACAAACCAGAGCAGTACTGCCAGGAGGGCCAGATCGTGTGGTCCCCGGATGCGCAAGCACTGGCGTTCTTCTCCGATTGCGCCAAGCCGGGGCAGCCGGAGCTTTATCTGGCTCGGCAAGGCAAGCCGTCGCAGCGGCTGACGGAGTTGAAGGGCTACACGGAGGCTCCCGCCTTTTCGCCCGATGGAAAGAGCGTGGCCTTTTTATATGTGGAAGGCGCAACGCGTGCAGCCGGGGCGCTGGCGGCGATGAAGCCTCCGGCGGGAGTGATCGGCGAAGACGGCGTGGAGATCCAGCGGGTGGCCATTGCAGCGGTGGATGCGGGCAAACCGGCAGCCCCTGTAATGTCCACGCCGGAGAATCTCCACGTCTATGAATTTGATTGGCGACCGGATTCCAAGGCGCTGGCCTACGTGGCCGCTAACCCGCCAGGGGAGAACAACTGGTGGGTAGCCAAACTCTATACGCAGGAGTTGGACGGCGCTCCCAAGGTCATTTTTGCGCCTGCCATGGCGGCTGGGGCGCTGCATGGGTTGCAGGTTGCCGTGCCGCGCTGGTCACCAGACAGCAAGGTGATCGCCTTCATCGGCGGACTAATGAGTGATCAGGGAGTGACGGGCGGCAATGTGTGGATGGTCTCCACGGCAGGCGGCACACCCCGCAACCTCACTCCGCAACGCGCGGCCACGGCGTCCTGGATGGAGTGGGATGATGCGAGTCACATCTTCGTCAGCAGTCTCCAAGGCGGCAACTCGCAACTGGCGCGTCTCGATCTCCAGGACGATTCCACAGTCGCAGACGGCACAGCCAGCTTCGAAGCGCCGCTCTATGACATTCCGGCAACGGCCGGAGATGGACGGCTGGAGATGAGCCTGTCCTTTGCGCGAAGTCAGGAGACGCGGAATCATGAGCTGTTTGCCTTTACGGCCAGCAGCTTCGACCAACCGCCGGAGATCTACATGACGCGCACGACTGGCAAAACGGCAACCAGCCTCTCGGCCCTCACCCAGGTCACGCACCTGAACGACGGCGTGGAACCAGCCTGGGGATACTCCGTTTCTCTGACCTGGAAGAGTGACAAGTTCCATGTGCAGGGCTGGCTTACCTTGCCCAAAGAGTATGATCCGGCAAGAAAATATCCGCTGATCGTCATGGTGCACGGAGGGCCGGCCTCAGCGGCGGGGTCGCGCTGGAGTGCAGGCGGCCTGAGCGCGGCAGCATTTTCGGCGTTGGGCTATTTTGTGTTGCAGCCAAACCCCAGGGGCAGCTTTGGACAGGGTGAGGAGTTTACCCAGGCCAACCGCAAGGACTTCGGCTATGGCGACCTGCGAGACATCTTGGCGGGGGTGGACACGGTCGAGGCCAAGTACCCGGTGGACCCCAACCGCGTGGGCCTGACCGGCTGGAGCTACGGCGGATTCATGACCATGTTCGCCGTAACGCAAACCCAGCGGTTCAAGGCAGCGGTGTCTGGCCCAGGCATCTCCAACTGGCAGAGCTACTACGGCGAGAACTCGATTGACCAGTGGTTGATTCCCTACTTCGGCGCGCCGGTCTACGACGACCCGGCGGTGTATGCCAAAAGCTCTGCGATCAATTTCATCCAGACCGCGCAGACACCCACGCTGCTGGTGGTGGGCGACCGGGACGGCGAGTGCCCGGCGCCCCAGTCCTACGAGTTCTGGCACGCTCTGAAAGCCCGGAATGTACCCACGCAGCTGGTTGTGTATCCGAATGAGGGGCATATGTTTGCTGACCCGATCCACCGCCGGGACGTAATCGAGCGGGCTGCAGAGTGGTTTGCCCACTATCTACCGCCTGCGCCCTAGAATCTGCTCGCCATTCGAGACCGGCGGAGTCTATGAAAAAGCGGGAGCGGGAGAATCGCTTCGCCGGCCTTCAGCCGGGAACCACCCCGTCCTGATACACTTTTCTTTGGAGTTTCGAGAGCGCGTTTCGTCAGCCAGTTGCAGGGAGAGTGGCACGCCGGGAGCCGATCATTTGAGCGGATTTCCCGGTGGCAGACCATCCATGGCGGGTTGACGGGCCGCTCCAGAGAGTGCCTTTTCATTTTTCGCCGCCTTTATTGGATGCCGTGCAAGAGAACTCTTTCGCAAAGAAAGGGTCACTCGCCATCGGCAAACTCGGGCGGCGGCGATGGGAAGTCTGCTCGTAACCCAATTTTCCCGATCGTATCGGGAGGGACCGTTCCGCGGTTCGACAAGGCGGGGCGGGGAGGATTCATGCGGCGGTTCTTGACGCTTGTTTGCTTGTTGTGCCTGGCTATTCCAGCCGGGATTTCGATTTCCGGCTGCACCCGCAACCCGGGCGAGAACTACTGCAATGGCCTGGGTTACGGGATGAAGATCACGGATGTGGCCTCGATCACGCTACAACCCGCGACCGTTGGCATCTCTATGGCCTTCGGACAGACGCGCCAGATAGGTTCGCCTTCGGCCGTGACCTGCAAGGGTACGACGGCCAGCGCCAGCTCGTACAGCTATGGCACCACCAACAACCAGTTGGTGGACATCACGCCGGGCGGCAATATCTGCGCTGGCACGTGGAACCGGAACTCTGGCGGCGGCATCGCCGACTATACCATCTGCAGCAAGCCGGATCCATTGCCCTCGACCGGCGGTCTGCCCTATGCCACGGCCTACATCACGGCCTCTGCTCAATCGGTGACCTCCAATCCGGTGCAGGTGTATGTGCATGCCCAAGTGACCTCTGTCAGCCTTGTCACGTCTCCCTTATCCGGATCCGCGCAGCAGTGCTTTTCACAGGGCACCAAGGCCACGCTCGACGCGCAGGCCTGCTACAGCGAAGACATCCAAGGCCAGCCCACGAATGTACTCCTCTGCGCTCCGGCTTCGGTGACAAGCTCTTCATCTTCCACGCTGGCCTGCCCCTTGCCAATCGTCAATGGCCAAACGGTGTCTCGGGCCTCGATTCCCACCTGTACGGCCGCCATCGGTACGCTCAGCTACGCAGTCGGCACCTCCAACGTCGCCTCCATAGCCACCAACACCACCACAGACCAGGTAACCATCACCGCCGAGGAGCCAGGCACTACCGTCATCACCGCGTCGGTGGCCGACTCGGGTTCTTCCGCCGGTTACTTCTCCGCCTGCCCGCCGGCATCCATCTCATTGACTCTGGCAAACTTGCAGACCTCGGGGACCATTACCCAGGGCGTGACGCAGAATCTGGTCACCAAGATCACTGACACTTACGGAAATTCCATCTCAGGCCTTACCCTCACTTACCAGTCGACCGACCCGATGGACATTTCGGCGAGCAGCGCCGGAGCCATCACAACCTCCTACCCCGGCGTGGCTTCAATTTATGCTCTCTGCCAGCCGCCCAGTTGCAATCCGGCCCCCATTAATGAGGTTGGCATCTACGGAACCGGCCTACCCGTTACCTCCAACCCGGTCACGATCACCACCCCCGGCACAGCCAGCAACTACGTCTGGTTTTCGGCTCCCGGCCAGTCGCAATACATCATTCCTGTCGAGTTACTCACCGGCACAGTCGGCTCCACATCTCGCCTGCCTTACGTGCCCAATTCGATGGTGATGGATCGGATGGGCAACAATCTATACCTTGGTTCCCAACACGAGTTGATGGTTTACAACACCTCCTCCGGCGCGCTCACCACTCAGAACACCGGCGTTCCCGGCGTGGTGCTTGCCGTATCGCCGAACAACTCGCAGTTGCTCATCAACGACCAAGTGCGTCAAGTTTTCTATCTCTACAACATCTCCGGCAGCACCTACACGACCTATGGCGGCATGGGCAATGCCGCCGCCTGGACTCCGGATTCCCTGACGCTCTACATCACTGACAGCGCGGCGCTGAATAACGCCGCGGAAGGCGTCACCGGCCACACCGACACACTTTACATCTACAACGCGAACACCGGCTTGATCAACTACACGCTACCCTGTTCGGTTGCCGGCCCCAACTGCCCCTCTCCCTCAACTGGCGCGCAGAACCTGGCGATCACTATTCCCAGCGTCGGCGCATTTTTCAGCGGAAGCCAGACCATAGCTCACACCTGGTGCCCTTCCGGCACAGTGGGCGACTACGCCAGCATGAGCTTCTATCCGCAGGGGCCGTCTCCGGACAATACGGTGGCCGCGCAAACCGACGTGCTGGCCGCAACCACCGACGGCAGCCACATCCTCGGCGCATCGACCACCGGCAGCAACATCACCTTGTCCGACATTGGAGTCACCATCCCCACAGCCGAATCGCCGGCCGGAATCCTGACGCCGATCTCTTGCCCGCTAGCCACCAACTCCTCAACTGGCGTGGAGACGCTCTCACCGCTGGTGCTTACCACCTCGTTGAGTACGCCGCCAGCGATCACCGCCAACGCCGCCGCAGTCAATCAGGTGGTGCCATCGCCTACGTCCAGCCTTGCCTTCATCACCTATACCCCGCCGACAACCGGCGCCACAACCGGCGCCTCGCTGCCTTACTACCTGCCAGGCACCGGTACAGTGGGCTATGTTCCGTTCAAGGGAAACTCGGCAGCGAACATCACTGCGCCTCTGGCCGGCGCCTTCACACCGGACGACAAGCTGTTCTTTGTCTCCACTGCGGGTGACAATATGATCCACTACATCAGCGTGCCGCTTGTCACCAGCAACCCGGCAAATGCGGACACACAGCAGATCAGCCCCAATCTGCCCGCCTGCACGCCCGTCTCCGCCGGTGGCACTGACCTGGGCTGCGCTTATTCCGGCAGCAGCACAATCGTTCCGGCTACGGCCATCGCCGTCAAGCCACGCGCCACCACATAGTTCGCGGCGCAACAATTAGCAAGCAAAAGGGTCGGCCACGCGCCGGCCTTTTTGCTTTTCCTGCCACAATCACCCCGCGCCCTATTCTTTCCGTGTTGGGGTAAAGCACAAACTCAGGACCTCCTCGCGAATGCCCCGCCCCGCCTGCACACGATAGAATCAAAGCATGATCAAGGGGATTTCCTTTCTTCGTTCCGCGGGTAGCGGAGCGGCTTATGACCAGCTGGCGAGCTTCTTTTCCACACTGGGATTTGCTCCCGGCAATGGATGGAACGATGAAGCCAGCCGCGGCGCATCGTTTCTGGCTCCGCTGGGCAACCTGGAGTTCGTGGATGGCCAGTTCCCTTCCACAGCCGACGTGCTGGTGGAAGTGACCGCTCTGGACGCCGTGCACCAGGCCGCCGCCACCTGGCTGCGCGCACAAGGGGGCGAACCGGCTGTTGCGCGCCTCTCTTCCATCACGGAAACGCACTGGAAGTCGCGCCTCTTTACCGTCGAGCCGGAGCCGGGCTTCGCCTTCAGCTTCTGGGCCTGGACCGATCCGGAGCGCGGCAAGCCGCTGGCCGTCGAGGGCGATCTCTCCGCCGCGGGCATGAAGTTTGGCATTGTCGTCGCCCGCTGGAATGCGGTCATTACCGAGCGGCTGCTGAATGGCGCGCTTGACGCGCTGCTGCGTAGCGGCGCAAAGCGGAGTGACATTGAAGTGATTCGCGTTCCCGGCGCGTGGGAGATTCCAGCCGCCGCACGCACTCTAGCCAATGCAGGCCGGGTAGATGCCGTCATCCCCCTCGGCTGCCTGCTGCGCGGCGAGACGGCCCACTACGAGGCCATCTACAACGAAGTAGCCCGCGGCATCGGAGAATCGCAGCAGGAGACCGGCGTACCCCACAGTTTTGGCGTGCTCACCTGCGAAACCCTGGAGCAGGCCCTCAACCGCGCCGGACTCAAGGCCGGCAACAAGGGCTTCGAGGCTGCCACAGCGGCCATCGAGATGGTCAGCCTTACCCGCAAACTCCAGCATGGCGACGTGCGACAAGGCGGCCCCGCTTGACGGCCGGACCGCGGCGCAAGTCGCGCGAACTGGCCATGCAGATGCTCTATCAAGCGGACATCGGCAAACAGACGCCGGACCAGGTGCGCGCCAACTTCTGGAAAGCTGCCGACGAGGTCGAGCCTGAGGTGCGCGGCTTTGCCGAAGACCTTTTCCGCGTGGCCGTCGAACACCAGGAGCAGATCGACGAATTGCTCGTGGCCAACTCCAAGCACTGGAGGCTGGAGCGCATGCCCGCCGTGGACCGTAATCTACTGCGGATGGCTGTCGGGGAGATGCTGGGCTTCAAAGGCACGCCCTTCCCCATCGTCATCAACGAGGCCTTGGAAATCGGCCGCCGCTACTCCGCGCCCGAGTCCATCAACTTTCTCAATGGTATGTTGGACTCCATTGCGCGCGGCCTGATCGGCAAGTAAGGCGAAGCTGGCACATCTATGCCAGCTTCATCCCCAGGCGGTGCTGCGCGCACAATGACAAGGCTCACTTTGTCTCTTTGAGCTACGGGTGGCCGGGCCTTTCCCTCCAGCATCGGCTTCCACGGCGTTTCAATCGGCCTTACCGACAAGCCTCGTTGGGACGGTCGAGTTGGTCATTGGTTCTTCCGCGGCGGTCCTGCTGCACGACGGCGCCCGACTTGAGAACCAGCCTGCCTTCCTGGCTGAGAAGCGGATCAAGTTCAAAGTCAGCAGCAACAGGCGCTCCCTCCACCGTTCGCGCGCAGTACCAATCCTTTCCGTAGGAATCGCCGTTCCGATACCACTTACGGCAGGCGATCACAGACGCATGAGAATCCAGGTCGCACTGGAACCACAGATAGGGATCACCCTTGCCAGAGCCGGCGAGCGCAAAGGCCTCGGCGGGAACCTTGGCTGGCCGCTTATGCGAGTAAGCGACCGTAAGAATCGGCCGACGCACCGCGGTGACGCATCCGGTGTCCTTGAAGTTCTCGAACTGGGAGCCGCGCTCGATCTTCATAACGGGGCCATCGGAGGGTCTAATCCAGATGGAACGGCGGTTGAATCGAATCTGAAGCTGCGCTCCAGCAAGCTCTTCAAGGCCGGAGAATTTCTTCTCATGAAGGTAGCTTCTGCCGTCCCCAACCAGGATCTGATCGCCCATCCGGAAACAAAATGCGCTGGCTGGCTCGGCGTGCGCGGAACATCCATTGCCGCACGGAAGGTAATCCGCAGCCTCCACCAGCGTCGCCGCCGCAAAGCCCTTTGCCCCTCTCGCCGAAGCACAAAGGCTTATGCTCAGAGCCACGCTGGCGACAAAGACGAGGAGCGGCAAGGACCGGAAGCGCTGGGGACGAAAATGCATGAATCGAATCAGGAGTGATGATTGCATCATGCGCTTAAAGTTACTACTGCCAGTTCTCGTCTCGCAAACGCCAAGCGAAAACCACACGCTGCCGGGCGCTCCATAGGTGCGATAGCTCAATATCCTGCTTTCGAGAGCTGGAAAAGTGCATCACGGCAAGCCATCCGACACCACGATCTGATACCCTCTTCATCGCATGGAATACACAAATCTTCGCCTTGAGAAACGCCCTCCCCTGGCCGTCGTCACCCTCGACCGGCCTAAAGTGCTCAACGCCCTCAATGCCGAGGCCCTCGCCGAGCTTTCAGAAGCTTTCGAGGAGTTGGCCGCCGATCCCGCGATTCGAGTGATTCTCCTCGCTGGCGCGGGGGACCGAGCCTTTGTTGCCGGCGCGGACATTCGCGAGATGGCCACACTCAACGCCGAAGAGGGCCGGGCCTTTGCCCTGCGCGGACAACAGGTCTTCCGCCGCATCGAAACCCTGGGCAAGCCGGTGATCGCCTGCATCCAGGGCTTTGCGCTGGGCGGCGGCTGCGAACTGGCCATGGCCTGCACTTTGCGCCTGGCGGCAGACGACGCTCGCCTGGGCCAGCCGGAAGTCAAGCTAGGCCTTACGACCGGTTACGGCGGTTCACAACGCCTGACCCGCTTGGTGGGCCGCGGCGCGGGGCTCAAACTGCTGCTGACCGGCGGCATGATTGACGCGCGCGAGGCCTTCCGCATCGGTCTTGTCGATGAAGTCATTCCCGCCGCTGAACTGATGGAGCGAGCCGAGGCCCTGGGGCGAGAGATTGCCGCCAACGCTCCGCTTGCCGTGGCTGAAACCCTCCGCGCCGTCGATGAAGGCCTTGACCTGCCGCTCGATCTGGCCCTGCTCCGCGAGGCTGGCCGTTTCGGGTACCTTTGCGGCACCGCCGACAAGAACGAAGGCACACAGGCCTTTCTGGAAAAGCGCGCGCCCATCTGGAATGGCAAATGAAGCGGAAGAGCCGAGCCGCAGAAAGACCCGAGGGCAAATCCTGTTATTCTTGAAAGGTGATTCAGCGCTCAAGACTCAAGGGATTTGCGGCAATGGGCCTGCTGTTAGGCGTGGCCCTTGTTGCCTGCCACAAGGAAGAGCAGGCGGTCGTTGGCGTCGCCCATAACGCGGTTACTGCCGAGCAGAAGGCCCAGGCCGCGGCTCAGGCTACAGCCGCCGCCCGCGATCAGCAACGCACCGCCCTGGCACTGATTCCACTGCCCACCAAGAGTATGTATGTGGATGTGCATGAGCCGGGCGCATGGGAGAATCCATTTCTCTCTGTAGACGCCGAAACACTTAATTTGCGCATCACCGTGGCCGACGCCAATCTCAGCCACGCGGGCCGGGGAACCATGTTGCGCCCCGAGGCGGCTCGCCGCCAGGAGATCCAGGTACGGCCCGCCGACCTGGCCCAGGCCCTGATTGCCCTACCCCCCGGCGCGTGGCGCTATGGCCGCGTTATCGCCGTGGCTGAGTCGCCCATGGCCAGCCGCAAAGACCGGCCAACGATCCGCCGCAACGTCGAAACCACCATCCAGCAACTGAATGACCTGGGTGTCGTCGTCGAAGAGTGGCCCACACGGTAAGTCCTTTTCGCCTGATCGCACTGTTTCACAGGTTGCATGTTCCTGTGCGGGCGGTGAGAGCAAATCATTGATCCTGAATTCGTTACGTGCAGCTCCACGGTTTCACTTTTTACGCGGTTGCGTGTTTCCGTGGAAGGGGCGCGTGAAACTTATTGATACTTAATGGCTTAGGATCCACTCCACAGTTTCACTGGCAAAAAACACAATTTTTTTCGGGCTGACAGTGTGACTGTAGAGATTCACTCTTTGCAGCCGGCATCGCAGGGATGGGTACGGTCATGTTGCGCATCGCTCTCCAGTCTTAGAGTCTGCCCATCAACTCGACAAAACCGGGGAACCCGTATCCTGATTTGTTTCATTGAGGGTCGCCGCTCCCTGTTGGCCGCGTCGGCTTGAGTGCATGGCTCCGGGTACACCATCCCTGGTTTTGCTGTAGCGATTTTGCAAGGGTGCGCCTTCCGGCGTGCCGAGCGAGAGGCAAACAGAGGCGTATTCTGGGTGATCGGGTACCCCCACCCCTATTTTGTAAACAAATTCCTTGTTTTCTTGGGGTTACGGGCATGGTTGCGCTGTAAAATCCTCTCAGCAAACGACTTACGCGCAAAATAGTCCAACAAAAGGAGTTACGGGACGGCTCCAAGCAATTGCTCGCGCGAGGCCCATCGCTCCGCCATTCATCAGTGTGCATCCAAGCAGAGAAATTCTCCGCAATCCGCCAATAACTCTGAGGCGCTTGGTATGTGGACAGATTCTGAGAGGAGGTTTGCATACTTGTCCTCTATCTTCCAGTGTGAGCCAATCGAGGGTTATTTTCGGCAAACGGGCTGGGAAAGCGCGATCTGATTCAGAATCGAAAATCCGGACTTTGGGTATCCGGCCATCCAGAGCAAAACCAGGGAACCTGTATCCTGATTTGCTTTGTTGAAGGCAGCCGCTCCCTGCTGGCCGCGTCGACTTGAGTGCATGGTTCCGGGATACGCCATCCCTGGTTTTGCTGTAGCAACTGAACGACCTCGGCATTGTTGTCGAAGAGCGGCCCACACATTGACGGCGCGCACACCGTCAAACACTCGCAGCGCGGTATGATTTCAACGTGAATCAATCATCCTTTTCTCCTCTTTATCACCAGCCTCCGCTGGCCCATGAAAGTTTTTCGGCGCACCGCGAGTTGGAAGCCCTGCTCAAGAAGACTCTTCGCGGCGACGTCCATTTCGATCTCGGTTCCCGCGCCCTTTATGCCGCCGACTCCTCGAACTACCGCCAGCTTCCCGTAGGCGTCATTCTGCCCCGCGATGCCGCCGATGTTGAGGCTGCCTTGGCCGCCTGCCGCGCCACCGGCGCCGCCGTGCTGCCGCGCGGCGCAGGCACCAGCCTGGCCGGCCAATGCGCCAATGTGGCCGTGGTCTTCGATTTTTCGCGCTACATGAATAAGCTCAGCTCCATCGACCCCAAGGCAAAGCTGGCCACGGTCGAGCCGGGCATCGTCCTCGACCGGCTGAGGGAAGCCACAGAGGTCTACCACCTGACCTACGGTCCCGACCCCGCGACCCACACGCGCTGCACGCTGGGCGGCATGATCGGCAACAACAGTTGCGGCGCCCACGGCCTGATGGCCGGCAAAGTCGTCGATAACGTGGAATCGCTCGACCTGGCGCTCTACGATGGCACGCGCATGACCGTGGGCCGCACTTCGCCCGCCGAGTTGAAAGCCCTGATCCGCGGCGGCGGCCGCGTGGGCCAGATCTACGCCAGCCTCGCGCGCCTGCGCGACCGTTACAGTCCGCTCATCCGCGAAAAATTTCCGCGCATTCCCCGCCGCGTCTCCGGCTACAACCTGGACGAGCTGCTCGACGAGAATGGATTCAATGTGGCCCGCGCCCTGGTGGGCTCGGAAGGCACCTGCGCCACGGCAGTCTCGGCCACGCTCAACCTAGCCTCCAGCCCGCCGTTCCGCGTGCTGACCGTGCTCAGCTTTGCTGATGGCTTTCTGGCCGCCGATGTCGTGCCGCGCGTACTCGAATTTGGCCCCATCGGCTTGGAAGGCTTTGACGGCATGATCGTTGACTTCATGCTGCGTAAAAAACTCGCTGTAGACGATGTCAAGCTGCTTCCGCCCGGCAAAGGGTTTCTGCTGGTGGAAATGGGCTGCTGGGACGCGGCTGAGGCACAGGCCAAGGCCGAAACGCTTGCCCGCGCCGCGAAAAACTGGCCCGAAACGATTGAAGCTCGCATCTACAACGCGGAAGACGCCGCCCGCGTCTGGTACGTGCGGGAATCCGCACTGGGCGCAACCGCCTACGTTCCCGGCGAGCCTGAACGCTTTGAGGGCTGGGACGATGCCGGCATTCCTCCGGCGCGCCTGGGCGCTTACCTGCGCCAATTTACGACCCTGCTGGCCGAATACGGCTATCGCAGCCCGTTCTATGGGCACTATGGCCAAGGCTGCATCCACACGCGCATCAACTTCGACTTTCACACCGTCGAGGGCGTGCGCCGCTTCCGCGAGTTCCTTGACCGCGCTACCGATCTGGTTCTCAGCTTCGGCGGATCGCTCTCCGGCGAACACGGCGACGGCCAAGCCCGCGCCGCCCTGCTGCCCAAGATGTTCGGCCCGGAACTCATTCAGGCTTTCCAGGAGTTCAAGGCCATTTGGGACCCGGACAACCGCATGAATCCCGGCAAACTGGCGGATGCGGTGCGCGTCTACGACCCGACAGAAAATCTGCGCCTCCACCCGCCTGTTCCCGATGATGCTCCCTTGAAGCTGGAAACGCATTTTGTCTTTGCCTCCGATGGCGGTTCGCTGGAGCGAGCCACCGCGCGCTGCGTCGGAGTGGGTTCCTGCCTCAAAAAAGAGGGCGGCGTCATGTGCCCCAGCTACCGGGCTACCGGCGAAGAACAAAACTCCACCCGCGGCCGCGCCCGACTGCTCTGGGAGATGCTGGCCGGCGCACTGCGCAAGGAAGGCTTCCGCAGCAAGGCGGTTTATAAAGCCCTTGACCTTTGCCTCAGTTGCAAGGCCTGCAAGAGCGAGTGCCCGGTTGCGGTGGACATGACCGCCTACAAATCCGAGTACCTGGCCCAGCACTACAAGCACCGCCTGCACCCGTTGCACCATTATGTCTTCGGCTTTGCTGACCTGTGGGCCCTGCTAGGTTCGATTACCCCGGCGCTCACCAATGCCGTGCTTACCAGCCGCGTCACCAGCCCGCTCATCAAGCGCATCGTGGGCATTGCGCCTGCGCGCCAGTTCCCGCTTCTGGCCGCTAAAAGCTACAGGAAAGCAAGAGGCACGACCGACGAGACCACAAATGTGCCGCGCGCTTCGATCGGGCAACATACCGCAATGCCCCTGGGGCAGGTGGCCGCAAAGCAGGTGGTGGTTCTGTGGCCCGACACCTGGAACAACTACTATCACCCGCAAACTCTCACCGCCGCCGAGTCAGTCCTCACACGGGCTGGTTTCAAAGTTCAAATTCCCAAAGGCCACATCTGCTGCGGCCGCGCGCTCTACGACTTCGGCCTGCTAGGCACTGCCCGCGCCTACCTGGCCAGAGTTTTCGACCGCATGGCTCCGGAGATTGAAGCCGGTCTGCCGTTCATCTTCCTGGAACCAAGCTGCGCCAGCGTCTTCAAGGACGAGGCTCTGGAATTATTTCCCAACGATCCCCGTGCGCAAAGGATGAGCAAGCAAGTCTGGCTGCTCTCCGACTGGCTGGCCGCCAAGGCTCCCGAGTGGGTGACCGGCCGGCTTGAGGGCGCACAGGTTATCCTCCATGGCCATTGCCACCACAAAGCCGTCTTTGGCGGCCCGGTCAACGAGATCGCTTTGCTGAAGAAGGCCGGCGCCGCTGTCGAACTCATCGACTCGCCTTGCTGCGGCATGGCCGGACCGTTCGGCTTCGAGGCCGACAAGTTCGAGGTTTCCAAAGCCATCGCCAATCTCGGCCTGTTGCCGGCGGTCAGCTCCGCCGCGCCAAAGACGATCATCGTCGCCGACGGCTTCAGTTGCCGCGAACAGATCGAACAACTCTCCGACCGCGAGGGAATGCATTTTGCGGAAATTCTGGCGAATTCACACCGGGACGGAGAGTGAGACGCGGCGCAAGCAACACAGCTTGCGCGATTTCAGGCGCGACGGAAGCGCGTCAGAGCGGATGATAACTTCCCTTGCCCCAAGGAATTTCGACGGCGGCTGAACATACCGTGGTGGACAAAGTCACCCGAAGCGAACCTTTATCCCCGCCGCTTGCGAAGTGAAGGTCTGCCGTCACGGCGTGGCCCTGGGCGTCAACACTGAACTTTCGCGTCTCCTGCTTGCCAGCGGAGACCAATTGGAACGGGGTTTCAGCGTTTGCGGGAAGTCCATCAGCGTAGATCAGAACCGCGGTGGCATCGGGCAGCGCGAGCCGCACTTCAAGCCGGCAGCCATTGTTTGTGTCTTCAATCGGAAACGGAACCACCGTGCCGGAGATGAAAAGCGCCTTGTCAGTGGAAGCAAGCGCGTAGCGAACAGGCTCGCCCCGCGCCGCCTCCGTGGCCAAGTGGAACTCATCGTCCCCAACAAAGTCACTGTCCTCCTGTTCCGGACGGGGCTTGTGGAGCATCAAAAGCCCCTTGGCGTTCACAAAGACATTGCCGGAAAGAGTATGCGGATCCGATCCTATCTTCCAGATCGTCAAGGCATATTTCTTGTTTTCCGGCGCTCCAGAGACGTAAGCGCGGAAGTGCGCAACGCGCTTGCCGGAAGCAATTGTCTCATCTGTTTTGAAGAATTGAAGCTTCAAACCGGCAGGGTTCTTCCCATTCGACCGATTCTCGTCCCAGCTTATCTGCTGCTGGATCAAAGCCTGCGCTTGATCCTGGATTGTTTGCTTTGAGGCTTGAGCAAAAGATACCGGCACAAGAAAAGCCAGGGAAAAAATGGACAGAAAATTCACAAGCGCGATGCGGGGGGGAGGAAACATGGCACCATTTTCCGCCATTTACCGCCCGCCCGCAAGTGCTTCTCCGCTAGAAGTTCAGCGTAATCTTTGCCGTCAACGCACGCGGAGTTACATAATGCGTGCCACTGAAAGTGGAGAGAAAGTTATACAGAGCGTACTTGTCAGTAACATTAATGGCCGTCATGTCGAAATTCACCTTGTAGCGATCGGCGTGGAAGAGATTATCCTTGCCGATGGAGGCGTCGAAGAGATTGCGGGGCGCAATGCGCGGCGGGTTCTTGTCGTTGTCGCCTTTGCCGGGAGAGGGAATGTTGATAAGTGCCGAACTGAACTCCGAGGCGAGGCAGACAGGCCGGCCGTTGGTTAGTAGGAGATGGGTGGGGGTTGCCTTGTCTGCGCCACAGGTAAGTCCGGCCTGAAACTCTTCGTCCGCGGTCAGGCTGCTGAGATCGACCGCCGGCTGGCCGCCAAGGGTGGTGGAAGTATCGGCGCAGGCGCTGTTGGGATCGTTGGAGAGCGAGTTATAGCAAGGAGCGGCGCCGGCCACCATACCCGAGTCATAGCGCCAGTTAAAGCCTCCCCACAGGCCGCCGAGCACCTTGCCTCGCGAGAACGTGTACTGCAAGTGTGTGGTCTGGTTGAATTTTTCGTCGTGGTCGATGCGGAAGGGCAAACCGGTCTTGCCCACAGTAGCTCCGGCTCCGGCAACCTGCGGAGGATAAAACCGCGCCGACACGGAGGACGCAACGAAATAGGCGCTGAGGTTATGGAACTGCGGAATATCAGCGCGCAAAGCATAACCCGGAATCTTCGAGCTATGCCAATCGATGGGGAAGGTAATGGGCGTGTTGCCCAGCACGCTGAAGTCGAATGCGTTGTGGGTGTACTTCCATATATACTCGCCGCTAACCATGACTCGCTTACCGAAAGCCTGCTGCAAACCGGCATGGAACTCATTGCGGAAGCCTGGCTGGAGCGTTCCCGAAACGCCCGACGTACAGTTCAGAAGCGGCGCCAGCACCTCATTCGAGCATCCGTTGTTCGAGAGCACCAAGTTCTCGTTGAAGGGCGTTTCCAGCGTGCGCGCATAGGAGACGCGCAGCACGGTTGTAGTCGGCTTCACGTTATACGCGACGCCTACCCGCGGCTCGGCCTGGGTGGCCGCCGTCAGGCCATTGTATAAGTCTCCGCGCAGGCCAAGGTTGAAGAGCCAGTTGCCGGCCTTGATCTGGTCTTCAACGTAGAGAGCCAATTCCTTCACGTCGGTGCGGCCGGAGTAACTGAATAAGCTGCCGCCACGAGTAAGGTCGTAAGGCGCCAGCACGGGAAGGTAACTCAGATTCGCTCCGTATGGGCAAAATGACTGGCTGGTATACCCCGCTGCGGGATTGCCACTCACATCCAGGCAGGGCGAGTTATAGTAAGCATCCACCACACCCAGGCTGTCGTTTTCGCGCAGGAAGGTCTGCCCGTACTGCGCGCCGACCTTGATGTTATGGATTCCCTTGACGTAGGTAAGGTCAGAATGGATCGCGGTATTGGTCAACGTGCGGTACTGCGCGATGGACGAGGTTTGCAGGTTTGCCGGTCCTAAGTCGGCCAAGGGATTGCCGCTGGGATAGTAGTTATAGTTGTCCCTGCGGACAAAGGCTCCCAGGTTGAAGACCATATTGTTGCCGACGATGCGCGTATAGGTGGGAGAAATGTTAATGGTCCCGATCTTGGAGTGCTGATCAGCGTTGCCCACATTGCCGAATACTGGGCTGGCGCTCGCGCCGCCGCTCACCACATTCTGGACGTTCAGGTTGTCGTATGAGTTAGGCGTCTGGAACCAGGAGCGGCTGTAATTCATATCCAGATGGAGCGAATCGATTGGAGTGAAGTTATAGTCCGCGCGGTCGAAGACGTTCTGCTCGTTGCCCTTGTCGTGAAATACAGAAAACTCTGGGGGATCGAGGAAGCGGCCTGAGTTGAGCCCGTCGGCCTCGATAAAGTTTCCCCATTTCTTGCCGCCGTAGGCCAGATCAAAGCCAGCAGAAGCCGACCCAAAGGAGCCATAGGAACTGCTGACGCTGCCGGTAGGCTTGGTGACGCCCTGGCCGGAGCGCGTAGTGGCCACAATGACCAGGCTGGTCTTCCCGCCATATTCGGCTGGCGGCGCGCCGGCGATCACCTCAATGGATTGAATCGAGTTGGCGGGAATCTGGTTGGAGAAGACCTTGCTCTGTTGGTTGGTCATCGACTGGCCATCCACGGAATAGGAGTTCTCCGCGTGGTCGCCTAAACCGTGCATCTGGCCGTCGGAGTCGGCGGAGATGCCGGGCGTGGAGAGCGTCACCAGCGAACTGAGGCCGGAAGACTCGCTCTCCATGGGAACTTTGCTGAACTGGTCGCGGTCCACGTCTGTGTGGAAGGTGGGATCGGTTTCGATCAGGTCGCCTGAGGCCTCCACAGTTACGGTCTGAGAACTACCAGCCACCTGAAGAACCAAGTTAAGATTGGTTCCCACTACCGAACGAATCTCAAAGCTGCGGCTCAAAGGAGTAAAGCCATCGGCCGAAACATTGATCCGATAAGGGTTGAAGGGAATGTTCGCAAAGACGAACTGGCCGGTCGCGTCAGTAGAGGCGGCCCGGTCCAGCCCGCTGACCTCGTTGATCAGATGAATCGTAGCGCCGGGAATCACGGCGCCGGAAGGGTCTGTGACCGTGCCGCGCACAACACCGGCGTTGCTTCCGTTGCCTTCCGCGTAGGCGTTCAACGTTACAAAAACAAAAATGAGAACGAAAAGTATGCGTAAAATTGTGCCGCGTTTGAACGGCATAGGGAGCCTCCTGGCAATCGCTGTATGTGCTGAAAGCAAGCCGTGGCAGGAAGCGCCGCAGCATCCTCTGGGCGAGGGGCCATCGTTTCGATTTAAGAATCAGCCAAGCGAAAAAGCACCGGAGCTACACCTGCAAAAAGCGCAGAGCGCAACCGGAATCAGGCTGAAACGGAAGATCGGAAGATGCCCTAGCAGCCGACAGGAGGAGGGCGTGTGTAGAGCTTGGGATGCCAATACCGGATGACAGAGCGCGCCTCAACATAGGGCGCAGGGGTACCGATTCTGACCAGGACGACCACCGCCGCCATAGCCGCAACCGGAGCCGCCGAGTGCATCGCGATACATAGCGAGCAGCGGTCCGCATCGCTGTCCAGTGGGTGGATATGCGCCACCTGAACGACGGCCAGCAGTGCCAGCAAGGCCAGACACAGCAGAGCAACTGCCCCGAAAGCGCGTGGCTTCAGTCGGCGAACTCCGCGAAAATCTGCCTGCAACCTTGTCAACAAATTATCCCCTGCTTCAAGGATACACAGTATTGGACGCGGCAGGAACGGTCTGGGTTCCAGTTTCCGCCCAATTGGCCGTCCGAAGAGGTGCCTAGCCGGTCCATCTGAGAGCTTGGTATTGACTCGCAACAGGCGATTCCGTGGGCTAGAATGGGAAAATTTCTGGAGGTCCGCGCCAGAAAATACCATTTTTAATGGTAAAATGGTATTCATGAATGGCATCGTAGAGATTGATAAGGCCGGACGGATCGTGGTTCCCAAAAAGCTGCGCGACGATCTGCACCTGGTCCCTGGCACCCGCCTCCGCATCGAACGCAACGGTGACCGGCTGACGCTTATGCCTAGTTCAAATGCGGCCCGGTTGGTCATTGAAGACGGCCTTCCGCTGATCGTTCCTGCCGACAGCTCGAATACGCCCATCCTCACCAGCGAAATGGTGACGGAACTGATCGAGCAAGGCCGTAGGGAGCGGGAGCAGCGCATTCTTTCGCTCGACGAGGAATCGCGTAGCTGGTCGATTGGGAACGAAGGAGCGGCGTGATTTTTCTGGACACTTCGGTTCTCATCGCGACCGCTCAGGTGAGCCACGAGCGCCACGCTCCCAGCCGGGAGTTATGGGGCCAATGCACCCGGCATCTTGCGGCAGTCGGCACACATACCATTGCCGAACTCTTCAATACTCTCTCCGCGATGCCGCCAGCCTTGCGCCTAGCGCCGCGCGATGCCGTACTCGCCGTGGAAACATTTCTCCAGCGCCTCACCCCGATCACTCTCACCGCCGATGAGTACATGGAAACGCTGCGCCGCACAGCCAACCTAGGCCACTCCGGCGGCATGATCTACGACGCCCTGCTTCTGGCCTGCGCCCGCAAGATCGAAGCAGAGAAAATCTACACCTGGAACGTGAAGCACTTCCAGATGGTCGCGCCTGATCTGGCCGAGCGGATCGTGACGCCGTAATCTTCCGGCCTGGAGTTAGTTCGAGGTTCCCCAGTCTCATCCAACCCGTTATTTCGGAATCTTCGTAGGCAGATCGCTGTTTGCGCTGTTGGCGTCCTGATTTCCCAAACGCACACCACGTGCGCAAAGGATTGCAGTCTGACCGCCGATTTCTTTCAGATTGACGAGAACTTTGCGCTCGGGTTTTGGACCCATCCCACCGCCGTCTGTCCCACCAGCCATAGTGCAAAGATACAACTGCCGCTTCGCCGGGAATGTCTCCAGAGCCGCGAGAAAATCCCGCGGATTCCTCGCCAATTGCTCTGAGTAGAATGTTCCCAAACCCTCCGAAGTTGCTGCATTCCAGCCGTCGTAAGTCAAGTTGCGGGTCAGGGCAGCAGTTGCAGAAAAACTCAGGCAATGCAAGTGTCGAGGAGGAGTCCCCATTTGCCACCATTCCATAGGCGAAACTCATCCTCCGGCAGAGGCTCATTGAACGATTCTGAAAGGACGAAGCCTGGAGTCTCCAGGGCACCCAGCCGCTTCTTATTCTCAGTAAGATTGCTATTTCAGATGATCGAAGACAGATTCGGGATCAAGCCCATCGGAGTCGTCAGCGACGGCCGCTTGCCACGCCTTGCGAAGAGGGGAGAAACTTGGCGCACGTTGGATAGAAGATTCAGTTATTGAACTGATTTTCATCGAGATACATTCCCTCAGCGGCTGAACAGGCTGCGGAAAAAGGCCTGGATTTGATCCGAACTTCCGAAAAGCATCCCTCAGGGCCTAAAGGCCTCATTGATTTTGCGGCACTTACGGCACGACTAAAGAGGCTGCGGAAAAACTCTTGATTCCGGGTGAAATTGGCGAAAGCGTCCCTCAGGGGCTAAAGCCCGCCCTTTATTATCAGCATTTTGCGGCACGACTGAAGTTGTGCCCTGATACAAAGCGGCTTTTCAAAACACATTCCACGAGTTTTTCCGCAGCCTCTTTAGAGCATTTTCCTAAATAGTGTAGACTTGTTTTGGCGAAACTCTGCGGCGAACAAAGACATGGGGAGACCCTATGGGGATGATCTACGCCGTAAACTGCTTCTCGCCTACGATCAAGGCGAGGGAACGCTAGAGGAACTTGCCGGTCGTTTTCTTGTGAGCCATGGTTGGGCGAAGAAGATTTCTGCCGCGCGCAATCGCAGCGGACAGGCCGAACGAGTTCCGCACAAACCGGGCCGCAAGCCGCGTGTGGGAGCCGAGCAGCAGAAGTTAGTGATAGCTTGGGTCGCATCCCAGCCGGATCTGACGCTTGCCGAGATCAAAACCAAGTTACAGACCGAAGCGGGCATCACGCTGGGTGTTCCACGTGTTTGGCGACTGCTGCGAAAACTGAATCTGCGACTGAAAAAAAGTCGCTCCACGCCGCTGAACGCGATACCGAAGCCAACCAAAAGCGGCGCAAAGAGTTCATTGCAGAAATCCGCAAGATTGCGCCGGAACGCTTGATTTTCCTGGATGAAAGTGGCGTTACCACTTCAATGACGCGACTCTATGCGCGTGCTTCGGGCGGAGGCCGTATCTACGAAGCAACGCCCGATAGTCGCTGGAAAATGCTAACCATTTTGGGCGCTCTCAGCACACGCGGCATGATCGCCGCGAGGACGATTGAGGAGGCCACAGATGGCGATATTTTTCTCGCTTATCTGGATCATTGCTTGTGCCCGCAACTGCATACGGGCGACGTGGTGGTGATGGACAATTTGAGTTCGCACAAAGTCGCTGGGGTCGAGCAACGAATCAAGAAATGCGGTGCCGAGGTGCTTTACTTGCCGCCCTATTCGCCGGACCTGAACCCCATCGAAAAGGCTTGGTCGAAACTCAAAACGTTGCTCCGCTCAGCCAAGGCCAGAAGCAAAGAAGCCCTCGATCAAGCCATCACAGAACTGCTTCCTCAGATCACCCCAGAGAATGCGTCAGCATGGTTCAAACTCTGCATCGACGGTCTACAGTAATAGGGAAAACGCTCTAGTCGTGCCCTGACACAATGCGCCTTTTCGAAACATACTTCACGAGTTTTCCCGCAGCCTGTGAAGCCGTACCCGTTAAAACCCGATTCATTGCATCCATCTCTATTCCCGCACAGCTATTCCAAGCGCCTTCATCTTGCGGTAGAGATGGCTACGCTCAAGGCCGAGCAATTCTGCGGCGCGGCTGACGTTGTTGCGAGCCTCCTCGATCTTCTTGAGGATGAATTCGCGCTCGTAGGCGTCACGAGCCTGTTGCAGCGTGGAGAACTCTTCGGTCGAGCGCGTGCCCGCCTTGTGCGTCAACGGCGGCAGGTGCTTGCGCTCGATGCGCAGGGTGCGGGGATTGAGAATAAGCACCCGCTCGATCACATTCTTCAGTTCGCGCACGTTGCCGGGCCAGTGGTATTGAGCCAGCGTATCGAGCGCCTCCTCGGCGATCTCCATGCGCGGACGGCCGTACTGGCGGCCAAACTCGGCGAGAAACTCACGCGTCAGCGGGGGGATGTCCTGCTTACGCTCGCGGAGCGGCGGCACAAAGAACGGAACCACATTGAGCCGGTAGAAGAGGTCTTCACGGAAGTTACCTTTGGCGATCTCCTCTTCCAGATCCTTGTTGGTGGAGGCAATCAGGCGCACATCTATACAGATAGGCTGCGTGCCGCCTACCGGGGTGAACTGCTGGTCGTCGAGCGCAGAGAGTACCTTGGATTGCGTTTTGAGGCTCATGTCTCCGACTTCGTCCAGGAAAAGCGTTCCGCCGTCAGCGCGCTCCAACGTGCCGCGCTGCTCTGGCAAGCCGCCGGGTTGGGCGCCATGCCGGTAACCGAAAAGCTCCGCCTCGATGTGCGCTTCGGGAATGGCGGCGCAATTCAGCTCGACAAAAATCTGCTCCCGGCGCAAGCTCTCGGCGTGAATCGAACGGGCGATCAACTCCTTGCCGGTGCCCGACTCGCCGTAGATAAGCACCCTTCCGTTGGTGGGCGCCATCAGGCGAATCTGCTGACGCAGGGCTTTGACGGGGACGCTATCGCCGGTGAGCGCCGAGCCGGCGTTGAACTGGCGCTTGAACTCCAGGTTCTCCGCGCGCATACGGCGCGCCTCGACCGCGTTCTTGAGCACGATGAGCGTGCGGTTCAGCGAGAGCGGCTTTTCCAGGAAGTCGTATGCACCCAGCTTGGTAGCCTTGACGGCGGTCTCGATGGTGCCGTGGCCGCTGATGATAACCACTTCAGGCCGGGTTTCGGAGGCCTGACGGTGAATGTCATCCAATACATCGAGGCCGTCGCGGTCAGGTAACCAGATGTCGAGCAGAACCACGTCATAGGGCGCATCCTCGAGCAGCACGAGCGCCTCAGCCGCAGTGGCCGCACTGGCCACGCCGTAACCCTCCTCGCGCAAAATCTCTTCGAGTGACGAGCGAATCTCGGCCTCGTCGTCCACCACCAGAATGTGATTCATAGGAGCGAACCTCCAGGCAAATCGGTAGGTTTGATGGGCGCGGCGATACCGGTCGCCTCGGCGGATGGTGAGGACTGCGCGCTGGGCTCCGCCAATGGCTCCGAAGGCTCCATCGGGGGATCCATGAGCGGCATCCGCAGCAGAAAGCGCGCACCCTTGGGGCTGTTGGACTCAGCGCGCAGGCTACCGCCATGCTCCTGCACGATCTTGGCCGCGATGGAAAGACCCAGGCCAGTGCCGCGCTGCTTGGTCGAATAGAAAGGCAGAAAGAGCCGCTCACGAATTTCATCGGTCAGGCCATGGCCGGTATCAGAGATCTCGACCTCGACCGACGCGCCGTCTTCGCTGAGTGAACTTTTGACGCCAAGTACACGCAGCAAGCTCCCCTGCATGGCCTCGGCGGCGTTGTCGATGAGATTGGCCAGGGCGCGGCGAATGGCTTGCGGATCGGCCAGCACCGGCGGCAATCCCGGCTCCAGATTGCACTCGACGGTAATGCCATCGAGCCGGCCAGCAAAGAGCGCCAGCGCCTCTTCGGCAACCTGGTTGAGGTCGCAGGCACGCGGTTGCGGCGCGGGAAACTCGGCCAGCGCGGAGAACTGGTCCACCAGCGTGCGCAGAGTGCCCACGCAGCCCAAAATCACCTCACTGCATTTGCGGATGACGGCGGGCGAATCCGGCTGGCCGCGGTCCAGATGCCTGCCAATCCGCTCGGCGGAGAGCGCAATCGGCGTCAAAGGATTCTTGATCTCGTGAGCTACCCGCTGCGCCACCTCCTTCCACGCCAACTGGCGCTGCGCGCGCAGCAGGTCAGTGGTATCCTCAACCACCAACACGGTTCCCGGCTGGCCTTGGGTCAGCTCAAACCGCGCACTGGTGATGGCCAGATGCAGAATGCGACCGCCGACATGGACTTCAATCTCTGTAAAAGCGGCGCCCATGCGGTGGCCGCGGCGAATCACGCCGGCCAGATCGTCGGCGCACTCCGGGGGGAAAAGTGATTCAATCTTCTCACCGCTCAGGCCGAGGTCCACGCGCCGGCCCAGCAGCGCGGCAAAGGCGCGATTGGATTGCAGGACCGTGCCCGTGCCATCCAGCGTCACCACGCCTGAGGGAATCGTCTCGACAACGGTTTCCAGTTCACGGCGGCGCTCTTCAATGGCCAAATTGGCCGCAGTCAGTTGCGCGGAAGAGGTTTCCGCCAATTGCCGGCTGGTGTCCAGGTCGGCCGCCATGCGGTTAAAGGCGCTCACCAGTTCGCCCATCTCCCCGGTGGCGACCAGCTCGACGCGATGATCGTACTTGCCCGTGGCGATCTCGGCCATTGCCACAGCCAAAGCCTCCACCGGACGAGTGATCTGCTTGGAAAGAAACTGCGCCATCCACACGCTCAAGAAGAACGCAAGCACGGTAATCACCAACAAGAGCAGGAAAAATGTGGTGCGGATGCGGTTGCGCGCGCGGAAAAGTTCCCAGTAAGTGGCCGAACCGGAGTGGATGCGCATGGCGGTCTGGCTGAGTCCCTGCGGCATGGGCAGCGCCACCACCACAATCTTGCCTGAGGCGGTTGACGACAGGCCCAGTGCATACTCCTGGCCCGCCGTTTTCATCACCGGCTCATCGCGGCGCCGAGCCGTAAAGAGCAGGCTGGCCGAGAGTGGCCCATGCAGCAAGATGGCTTTGCCCTGCTCACCTTCCTCCATCCAGGGAATCAGACTCGCCTGGCTGGACTCCACCGGAGCCTGAAAACTTGCGAGCATCCGCTGATCCTGGTCATAAACCACCACAAAACCGCCAGCCAGCGTGATGCGGTGCGAGCCCAACTCATCCCGAAGCGCCGAAGGCTCGCGATCCGGCGCGCCCGAGGCCGCAATCGACTCCGCCTCCACATGAGCGTTGGCCCTCACGTATCGCGCCAACTCCAGTACCACCCGCGTCGAGTCATCGCGCAGCTCCGAGATGTTCGGCGAGAACCAGCGGTCCAGTGACCGGTTCATCAACTGAAAGCTGAACAGAAACATGAAGACCACGGGCGTCAGCGCAATCAACACCGCACCCAGCACCATCCGCGAACGCAGCCGCACGCCCAGCCCGCTGCTTCCTTGCCCGGCGTAAACCTTGAGGATGTTCCTCAGCAGCAGGACCAGCAAAAGCAGCAGCAATAAGAACGCCAGCCCCGTCAAAGCGGTGAAGATCAGCGTTGCCCCGTAGGTCTCCGGATTGAGAAAACCCACGTTGGAGGTATTGAAAGCCTGCAGCGCGCCCAACAGCACGAAGATCAGCAGCACTCCGACTGCATACAGAGCAACCGACCACCGCCGAAGATCGCCTTTGAATGGCATGGGCTGATTATAGAGCCAAGATGGATCAGGGATTAGGGGTTAGGAGGCCAACAATCGCTGCGCCTTTCCCATCAATACTGAATGTCCCATCTTTCCGCCTAATATCTGACGAAAAGATGGGACATTCCAACTCACTATCGATACTGACAACTATGGCCGATCACTACTCTTACTCAAGCACCTTGGCTGCAGGCGTCCACGGCCGTTGCTGACTCTCGGCCACGCCGCGATAGGTAAGCTTGCCCAGCCAAGTGTTCAACCCCTCTGCCAGACCCGCGTCCTGGCGCAGCGCCTCGCGAACTCCAAGGTTGGCCATGCGGAGCAGGTACGGGAAGGTCGAGTTGGTCAGCGCCAGCGTGGAGGTGTTCGGCACCGCGCCCGGCATATTGGTTACGCAGTAATGAACCACGCCGTCCACCTCATAACTCGGGTTGGAGTGCGAGGTAGGCTTGGCCGTCTCCACGCAGCCGCCCTGATCGATAGCCACGTCCACAATGACCGCGCCCTTCTTCATCTGGGAGACCATGGCACGGGTCACAATCTTGGGAGTTGTGGCTCCGGGGATCAGCACGCTGCCGATGACCAGATCGGCCTCGCGGGTCGCCTGGGCCACGTTGTAGCTATTCGAGGCCAGCGTATAAAGCCGCCCGCCGAAGATGTCGTCCAGCTCACGGAGCCGGTTCAGGTTCACATCCACCAAGGTAACCTTGGCGCCCATGCCCAGCGCGATCTTGGCTGCGTTGGTGCCCACCACTCCGCCGCCGATGACGGTAACATTGGCCGGAGCCACACCCGGGACGCCGCCCAGCAGAATGCCGCGTCCGCCGTGCTCCCTTTCAAGATACGCAGCACCTACCTGCACGCTCATGCGACCTGCGACTTCGCTCATCGGAGTCAGCAGCGGCAGTGTGTGCAGGCGATCGCGAACGGTCTCATAGGCAATGCCGATGACCTTCGAGTCGAGCAGTTTGTTGGTCAGATCCGGCACTGGCGCCAGATGCAGATAAGTGAACAGCACCAGCCCCTCGCGGAAGAGCGGATACTCTTTCTCGATAGGCTCCTTCACCTTGACCACGATGTCAGCCTTGTTCCACACTTTGCTGGCCTCGGCTACGATCTCCGCGCCTGCCTGCTTGTAGTCCTCGTTGGGAAAGCCGGATTCCGCACCGGCCTGGGTCTCAACCAATACGGTGTGGCCGGCCTCGGTGAGCGCCTTCACGCCCGCAGGGGTCACGCCCACGCGGGCTTCATTGTCCTTAATCTCTCTGGGAACACCGATAATCATTGTTGTTTCTCCTATCTGAATTCATTCCAATTGGGTTGGATGCAGACTGAAAAAGACTGGCTATCCAGAAGTTGCAACGCCAGAGTTTGTTCTCAACAGAGAGCTTGCCCCAGCGAGGGGTTTAGGTCCATATCCAACTGCCAACAATCCTACGGCGCAAACCGCTTCCGATGTGTGCAAAGTTCGTGATAAAACTGTTATATGGGAACGAAACGTGTGCAATTTGCCAATTTAGCACAAGAAACAGGCGCTACTGGGCGGGTGGACGCGCCTGGCGCTTCTGAGATCTCATCGACGGGTGGAAAAAACAGTCTCGACGAGCTGGACGCGGCGATTCTGCGTTGCCTGGAGATTCACGGCCGGGCAACCAACTACGAGGTAGGCGAGCAAGTGGGCTTGTCGGCATCGGCTGCCTCCCGGCGCATCCAGGCTCTAGAAGCCTCGGGGGCCATCCGCGGCTACCGCGCCCAGATCGACGACCGGCTGCTGGGCAAGCAAATGACGGTCTACATTCGCGTCACGCTGGAGCGCCAGTCAGCAACAGTGCTGGGCGCATTCGAGGCCGCGGTCCGGCGATCCAAGAGCATCACCCACTGCCACCTGATGGCCGGCCAGTACGACTACATGCTGGTTCTGCGCGTAGCGGACATCGACGACTATGGCCGCCTCCACCAGAACGAGCTATCCCGCCTGCCGGGAGTCATACGGCTTGAAACCAGCTTTGCGCTCAGGGATGTACTGGAGGGAACAAGCTAGAGGCGCATAGCTGCTTCGAGAAGGCCGCGGGCGGTCGCCTGATTTCCGCTCCAACCAGTAACCAAGGATGACCATGGCGACAGTTTCTGGTTTCCAGAAAAGACAATGTGTGGTCCAATGTGATTGATTTTAACGACCGCCCTGGCCCCCCGCAGCCGGGAAGAGGAGAAAGCGGATTATGGAAGTGGATCCTAAATTTCCCAACCGCAAGATACCTGCGGGGGATCAGCCGGGCCTCAGCCAAAAAGGTGCTGATTCTGACCTGAAGAAATCCCACGACAACTCAGAGAAGGCCAGCCTGGAAAATCCAAGCGGCGAGAAAAACGAAAAGGATCAGCCGCCTCTCAACACTTACAAGATCATTGAATCAGAGCCTGCGAGCCTCCCTGAGAATCCAGCGGCGGCGGAAGAGCCCACTCCCATCGACGTGAGCACCGGCACGGAAGAAAAGAATGACACAGATAAACCTCCAGTTACCCGGCCACCCTTTTTCGAGCCGTGGATTCAACGGATTCGGAAATTCGCCCAGGAACCGACAAAAGTCTATGCAACGGCAGGGGTCTGCCTCGGAATTCTCGTTGGAGTGTTCATCGCAACTTATTTGTGGAATTTGGAAAACCCGGAAGGGCCATACGATTTGGGATCCTCCACCTCCAACGAGGCCGGATTGAGGGGACATTTGTTTACCAAATGGGATAAGAAGCTGCAATACCGCTTGACGATCGAGCCAGCCGAGCAGGAGCATCAAGCGGGTTTTGCGCTGGCGGTCGCCAGTTCGCCGCACCCACTTTCCATCGCAATCCAACTACAGGATGACAAGGGCTTTGTGCTATGCAGCAAGGAGATTCTGCTGAAATTCGATGCCCAGAATGCGGCAGCACTTGCCGCACCCACTCCGGACTCTCAGGCAAATACAACAGAGGCAGGCACAATCTTTAACGAGCAGTTGGAGCAAGGGATCGATCTGGCGCGATTGGAGGCTCAGGAACCTGCTCGGGAGCTAGGCAAGGATATTTTCCAGAATCAATTTGGGAAGGATGGGCAGATTGCGGCCATCTACGCTCAAGGCGAAATCTCCTGCTCAGCGAAATCCTATGAGAAAACTTTTTCCTGGAGTTTTTCGCCCGACTTCCCATCCCTTGCCCAGCAGGATGAATTATTAAAGCGCAAGGAGAAGGCAAAGGTTAACGCGGCGCGGCTGGCCACTGCGACAATTGCCGCTTCCAAGAAGAGAATGCCTAAACCCGCAATCAAGCTCTTGCCGTTCTCCCTCGAAGGAGACGATGCAATCGTCGAGTTGGACTCCTCGCGTGGATTTATCGAAACCAGCGGGAGGAAAATCTTCTTCTTCGACAAGACAGGCGGGCAAGGCGCTGACTCCAGATGGCAGGAGTATCCGGTCAGCATCCATTACAAGTGCGATCGGATTTCAAACTGCACACTCACGCACTCAGGCTTGGGCGCCTTGCGCGCAAAACTTAAAAAATAGGTCAGCCAGCTTTGCGGATTTCATCGGGACTTTCGCTTCACCTGGCCGATCAAGCCCATAGTGCTACTTGCTGCCACGATGAATTGCGCGCGGCGAGCGAACCAGTTCCATAGCCTTTTCCGCGCACCAGAGCTTGATCAGAGACTGATAAGGCACACCAAGCTTGCGCGCATGATTGCGGATAGTATTCAGAATATCTTCCGGCATACGCAGCGAGATCGTCTCCGTGGAAGGGCGCAACTTAGGGAAGGTCACCAGCTTAGCCTTGCTCCAATCCACATATTCCGTGCTGTCGTTTTCCGGCGACTCCCAGAAAGCGCGCTCCTCGGCTTCGCTGGCAAACTCAGGAATAGGCTTTAATTGCTTGCTCATAGATGGCTCTCTCCTTCCGGCTCATCACGCGTGCCGATGAAGGATGAATTGAATCCCCGGTCTCGATTTTGAGACCGGGGATTCAATTCGACATACCGCGGTTTTCACAAACTATACGTTGTGTAACACCCAAAAGCTACTCAGAGTTATCTATCCGCGCACTTTGCAACTTGTTGGAGTAAAGGCTTGGATTACGGGTGAAACTCGACTCCCTGCGCCAAGTGAATTTCACCACCCCAATTGACGGTATTGGCCTGCCGCCGCATATAAGCTCTCCAGCAATCCGAACCGCATTCACGGCCTCCGCCAGTCTCCTTTTCGCCGCCGAAGGATCCGCCGATTTCAGCACCCGAGGTGCCCACATTCACGTTCGCGATGCCGCAGTCGGATCCCTTGAAGCTGAGGAACCTTTCCGCCTCGGCCATGCTGTCAGTGAAGATACCGGACGACAGGCCCTGTGGAACCGCGTTGTGCAATGCAATCGCCTCGTCGATGGTCCGGTATTTCATCACGTAAAGGATCGGAGCAAAGGTTTCATTTTGCACAATCTCAGCGTCATTGCGGATTTCGACAATGGTCGGCAGAACGAAAGTCCGCCTGCCACACGGCGATGGATCGAGAACCTTGCCTCCGTATAGTACTTTTCCGCCCTGATGGCGAGCAGCAACCAGCGCATTCTCGTAGTTCGTTACGGCCTCATCATCGATCAGCGGCCCCATCAGAGTTTTCGGATCGAGTGGATCGCCAATTTTCACCTTTTCGTAATTGACAATCAGCTTTTGAATGAATGAATCGTAGATGCTCTCATGAATAATGAGTCTGCGCGTGGAGGTGCAACGCTGCCCCGCTGTGCCAACGGCGCCGAAGAATGCCGATGCCAGCGCTCCGGTCAAATCGGCCTTGTCCGAAATGATGAGGGCATTGTTTCCGCCGAGCTCGAGAATTGTGCGACCCAGGCGGGCACCGACAACCTGGCCGATGCGCTTGCCCATCCGGGTCGATCCGGTGGCGCTGATCAGGGTGAGCCGGCTGTCGGCAATCATCCGCTCGCCGACGGTGGACCCGCGTCCGACGACTACACAGGAGACTCCGTCCGGGACACCGTTGGCCCGGAAGACCTCGCGGGTGATGTTCTGGCATGCGATGGCGCATAGCGGTGTCTTGCTGGAAGGCTTCCATATCACCGGATCGCCGCAGACAAAAGCCAGCGCGCTGTTCCATGACCAGACCGAAACCGGGAAGTTGAAGGCACTAATGACCCCAATCGGCCCGAGCGGGTGCCACTGCTCCATCATGCGGTGCATCGGCCTCTCACTCTGGAGTGTCGGGCCGGAAAGGGACCGGCTTAGACCGGCCGCATAGTCGCAGACGTCGATCATTTCCTGCACTTCGCCCATGCCCTCGGTCAAGATCTTGCCCATTTCCATGGAGACGAGCCGCGCCAGCATCTCCTTTTTCTCGCGTAACGCAACCGCAAGCTGACGCACGATTTCGCCTCTTTTGGGAGCAGGCAGTGCGCGCCAAAACTCGAAGGCCTTCATCGCCCGCCCGACAACGGTGTCGTAGTCGGCCTCGCTCGCCTGTTCGACCTTGGCCAGCAATTCCCCCGTGGCCGGGTTGTGAACTTCGATCCAGTCTCCGCTGCTCGCAAACCACTGGTCTCCGTAACTCGCGCCCGAAAGGGCTGCCTGCAATCCCAACGCGTTGAAAATCCTGTCTCTTTCTCCCATGCCAATACCCTCTCAAAATTTGTCAATACAGTGGTGAATGATCAGTAGTCAGCTTATGAAGCCAAATTTTTTGGGCACTCGGTCCAGCCGGGACCAAATCCGATGAAAAGCATACATCAGGAGCCAGAGTCCGCGCTCCTTGCCTCCCCGGTGGAAGCATGAGGCATCCGGCAAGCCAGGGGTGGAACGGGGCTGCAAACGACTGAATGCACGGCATCTGTTACAGGGCTGGCGCGATGTTTCGCTTCACGGCACGGGGTTCCGATGCGGCTTTGGGCCGCTGGCCGTACAATAAGTATTGAGGTATATCCGGTCTTCCCATGTCCTTGAATAGTTACCCCTCGCGCTCCACGCGGTCGCACGGCCTCCGTTCGCTGTTCAGTATGTTCTCCAGCGACCTGGCCATCGATCTAGGCACCGCCAACACGCTGGTCTATGCGGCCGGCAAAGGCATCGTTGTCAACGAGCCTTCGATCGTAGCCATCAACAAGAACACCGGCGAGGTGGAAGCCGTGGGCAAAGAGGCCAAGGAGATGCTGGGCCGCACGCCCGGTAACATCGTGGCCATCAAGCCGATGAAGGACGGCGTCATCGCCGACTTCAAAGTCACCGAAAAGATGTTGAACTACTTCATCCAGAAGGCGCACAACCGCAAGATGCTGGTTCATCCGCGCATCGTCATCGGCGTGCCTTCCGAAATTACTCAGGTGGAAAAGCGCGCGGTCGAGGACTCGGCCTATCGCGCCAAGGCAAGCGAGGTCTTCCTCGTTGAGCAGGCCATGGTGGCGGCCATCGGCGCCGGGCTGCCCATCACCGAGCCGGGCGGCAATATGGTGGTAGACATCGGCGGCGGCACCACGGACATCGCGGTCATCTCGCTGTCGGGCATTGTCTATTCGCGTTCCGTGCGTATGGCTGGCAACCAGATGGACGAAGCCATCACCAATTATCTGAAGCGCAAGTACAACCTGCTAATCGGCGAGCGGACGGCCGAACACGTGAAGATCGAGATCGGCTCAGCCTTCCCGCTGGACAAGCCGCTCACGATGGAGATCAAGGGACGCAACCTGATCGAGGGCGTGCCCAAGACCATCACCATCGACGACAGCGAGATCCGCGAGTCACTCGGCGAGTGTATCGCTGTCATTATGAACGCCATCCGCGTGGCTCTGGAGCGCACGCCGCCGGAGCTTTCAGCCGACATCAGCGACCGCGGCATCGTGCTGACTGGCGGAGGCGCGCTGCTGAAGAATCTGGACAAGCGCATCCGCGAAGAGACCGGGCTGCCGGTTTCAGTGGCTGACGATCCGCTGGCCTCAGTGGTGCTGGGAACGGGCAAGATGCTCTCCGACTTCCGGCTGCTGCGCAAGATCAAGATCGACTGACAGTGAACAGTGGACTTAGTCAGACCGACGCTGAGTTCCAGGCGAAGCTGCCCGGCGCTGAAATCCAAGCCTCGAATCGAGGCTTGGAACAGCCCATACGAATGGAAATGCCTTCGCCAACTGGTCACTGTTCATTGACCACTGTTCACTGATTGCCATGGAATCGTTCTTCACCCGCTATCGGAATCTTCTGGTGCTGCTGGCTATCCTGCTGGCGCAGATCATCGGTCTAGCCGTGCAAGTGCATCGCACCGACAGCGGGCGCAACAGCGTCGATCCGCAGGATGTGGCGGGGGTACGGCTGATTCGCCTGTGGGCCGATGAGGCGGTCACGCCTCCGGAGCGGTTGTTCCATGCCTCGGCGCAGGGCGCGGTGAACCTGTGGCAAAATTACCTCGACCTGCGCGGCGTTCGCGATCAGAACCGGGATTTACAGAAGACCATCGACCGGCTCCGTCTGGAGCAGGCATCCCTGCTGGAAGACGCAAAGCAGGGTCAACGGCTGCAATCGCTGATGGACTTCCAGCAGAAATACGTCTACAAGACTCTGGCGGCACAGGCCATCGGTTCCAGCGGCAGCGATTCCTCGCGGGTTTTTTATATTGACAAGGGCGCCGATTACAAACTCGAACGCGACATGGCCGTCATCACCCCGGACGGCATCGTGGGCAAAGTACGCGAGGTCTTTCCGCATTCCGCGCAGGTGCTGGCCATCAACGACCAGACAAGCGGCGCCGGCGTGATTTTGGAGACTACGCGAATTCGCGGAATTCTGCGCGGGAACGCCGACGGACGTCCGCAGATTGTGGGCATCCTGCCCGACCAACGCATCCAACCGGGAGAACGGGTCATCACCGCTGGAGGCGACCAGATCTTTCCTCGCGGATTGCCGGTGGGCGTAGTAACCGGCGTGACGCCGGACCCGGACCGCGACTCGTTTATCGACGTGATCGTGAAGCCGGCCGCTCATCTCAACAGTCTGGACGAAGTGCTGGTGATTACATCTACCGAGCCGCGCTTCCCGGTTGAAGAGCAGCAGGATATGGCCACCAGCGAGGCGCTGAAGGGCGCGGAGGCTGACGCCATCAAGGAACAGAAAAAAGCGTCCGAAATTATGGCGGAACGGCTGCCGGGACTCACCGAACCCCATCCACCAGCAGCGACTCCGGCCTCAGGGCAGACCCCCGGCAAGACCCAGCCAGGGCAAGATCAGGCCGCACCCGCAACTGCAGTCACGCCACAGATTCCAAAGCTGCTGCACCCGCAGCATCCTGACCGTTTTACGCCGGGAGCAACGTCTCTGCCTTCGCAGAACGACAAGAGCAAAGCACCGGCCAGCCTGAAAACCAAGTCTGCACCAAAATCGGAAACGAAGCCCGGCTCACCGGCCAATCCGCCGTCTGATCATTCAAGGGAGAATCCACAGCCATGAACATTCTTGGCGACGATTATCGCCGCGATCTGGGGATTCGCCACTATCCGCTGCTGATCTATGCTCTGACGCCGCTGGCGGCGCTGGTGCTGCAAGCCTTGCTGCCGTATTTGCTGCACGGCTATGCCTGGTTCGACCTGCCACTGGTGGTTACGATCTATTTTGCCCTGGTCCGGCGCGACCCCATCCAGGGAACGCTGATGGGCGCTGGACTAGGCATCTTTGAGGACGCCCTCACCCACCACGCCATCGGCGCCAACGGAATTGCCAAGACGGTAGCCGGGTTTCTAGCTGGCTCAGTGGGCGGGCGCATCGACGTCGAGAACCACACCATCCGCTTGACGATCACCTTTCTGCTTTCTCTGCTGTCGGGCGCGATTTACGTCTTCATCTATCGCATCCTGCTGGGACTGGACCTCCAGTGGAGCTGGTTGGCGGAACTGGCGAAAGCGGTGGGAACCTCACTGGTTGCCTTGGTGCTGTATCCGCTGCTGGACCGGACAGAGATCAAGGATTAGGGATTAGGGAAATTGATTTTGATTGAAGAGCATTTTCACTGGTTCTAAGGCATAGACGATGTATTCCGGCACTGGCACTCGCGGCGAAAAACTCTCCACCTTCAAACTGACGGTGGTGCAGTACGGCATTCTGGCCATGATGCTGGCTCTGGCGGCCGGGCTGTGGCGGCTGCAGGTTCTGGGCGCGGAGAACTTCCGCCTGCTTGCCGAGCAGAACCGCATCCGCAAGGTTCCGGTGATGGCTGGCCGCGGTAAACTCTTCGACCGCGAAGGCCGGCTGATCGTAGACAACTACCCGTCGGTCTCCTGCTTCCTGGTCCGCGAACAGAATCGCAACGTGGACGACGATCTGCCGTTAATCGCGCGCGGGTTGAACCTGGACCTGGATCAGTTGCGCGCCACCCTGCTGCACTATCGGGCTGCGCCCGCTTACCAGCCCATCCCCATCAAGCAGGATATCTCCGCCGACGAGCAGGCATTCATCGAGGCGCACCGCAATGAGTTGCCTGAGCTGGAGACGGTGGACGTTGAGCGCCGTCTCTACCCACGGGAGGGCTTTGGCGCGCACCTGATCGGCTACGTGGGCGAGGTGAGCGAAGAAGACCTGAACAACCCACGGTATGCAGTCTACGAACCGGGAGACATTGTGGGCAAAGCGGGCGTGGAGCAGACCTACGATGAGTTGCTGCGAGGCCAGGACGGATCCCGCGATGTGGTTGTGGACAGCCATGGCCGCGAGGTTGGCCATCTCCGCACCCAGCACGCCATCGCCGGCCAAGACCTGAAGCTGACCATCGACATTGACATCCAACGCGCCGCCGAGCTTGCCTTGGGCGACCGCGGCGGGGCTGTGATCGCCATGGACCCACGCAACGGGGAGATCCTGGCTATGGTTTCGCACCCCAGCTACGACCCCAACGCCTTCGCCGTGCATATCAACCGCGCTGACTGGAACCACCTGATCACCGATCCCAACCATCCGCTAATGAACAAGGCGATCCAGGCACAGTTGGCTCCCGGCTCAACCTTCAAGATTCTGATGTCCGTCGCCGGCCTTCAGGAGGGCGTAGCGCAGAATCTGCACGTCTTCTGCAACGGCGGCGGCACCTATTACGGCCAGTTCCACGCCTGCGACCGTCACCACGGCAACGTGGACATCGAGCACGCCATTCCCTGGTCCTGCGACACCTTTTATTACACCTTGGCCGACAAGCTGGGCATCGACACCATCGCTCGCTACGCCAAAGGCGCGGGTCTTGGCCAGCGCACCGGCGTCGATCTGCCCAACGAGGCCGTGGGCATTGTGCCTTCCTCGCAGTGGAAACTGAAGAACTACCACGAGAAGTGGTATGTGGGAGAAACCATCTCGGTGGGCATCGGCCAGGGCGCAGTGACAGTGACGCCGATTCAGTTGGCACGAATGATCGGCGGCATCGCCTCTGGCGGGCATTTTGTACGGCCCCACGTGGTGAACACCGATCAGCTCCCCGCGCAGTTCAGGCAGGCGCTGGCGGACAGTTTTCCCGGCTCCGGCGAGGCTACGATTCCCCTTGATCCGGCCAACTGGATGATCATCACAGACGGCATGGCCGGGGCCACTGATCCGACTATGGGCGGCACGGCCGGGGCCTCACATATCGATGGCGTGGACTTTGCCGGCAAGACCGGCACCGCGCAGGTGGCCAGCCACGAGGCGATCAAGCGCCTGGGCGGCGGAAAGCAGTTTCTGCCCAACGGTTGGTTTGTCGGCGTCATCCCCCGCAGAAATCCGGAATTCGTTGTGGCCGTTCTCTGGGAACACGGCGACTGGGGTTCTAACGCAGCCAAACTGGCAGCCCAGGTAGCCACCGTCTATGTGAACAAGAAGAGGATGCAAGACCATAACGCAGTGGAGCCGGCAGCCCAGGCCAAGCCGGTCGAGATGGGGGCGGTCTGGTCAGAACCTGTAACGAAGTCGCGCCACGGCTCTAATGGAACCAGGCAGACCGCCCAGTTGCACGGCGGACATTTCCCTCTCGCTCTCGCTCCGCTGGCTCCAGCAAGGGTCATGGCCAGCACCAAGCTCTCGTGGCCAGCCTGGCTGCTGACCATGCCGCTGCGCTTCAAGGAAGGACGCCTCTGATGCGCCGCATTCTGAGCTTCCGCGATTTCGACTGGTCGTTGCTGGGCATGGTACTCCTACTCTGCACCGTTTCTGTGCTTGAAATCTACTCAGCCACGCTGCACACCAAGTACACCGGCTTCCACACCAAGCAGCTATTTTTTATCGGCGGCGGCCTGGTGGCCATGTTCATCTTCTCGAAGATCGACTATCACCGGCTGCTGGACTGGGCTCCCTGGGCTTATGGCGTGTGCCTGGTGGCGCTTGTAGCGGTCAAGCTGGTGGGACATAGAGTGATGGGCGCGAAGCGCTGGATCAGTATTGGCCCCATGCACTTTCAGCCCTCCGAGTGGGTCAAACTGGTTCTGGTCCTTGTCGTGGCCAGCTACTTTGCCAACCTGGGAGGACGACATCTTACGTGGAAGGACATCTTCAAGGCATTTGGACTCGTGGGCCTTCCGATGGTGCTGGTGCTGATTCAGCCCGATCTGGGAACCGCGCTCACTTACACGCCTATTCTCGTCGCCGGTCTCTTCCTCGGCGGTATCAACCTCCGCCAGTCGTTGATTCTGTTGACCTGCGGAACCGTGCTGATCGCCGGCGCCTGGACCAGCGGCAAGATTCTCAAGCCCTACCAGAAGGCTCGCCTGACCAGCTTTATCAATCCTGACAACGACCCGCGGGGCACCGGCTATCAGCTCAAGCAATCGCTGATCGCCGTCGGTTCCGGCGGCGTCTGGGGCAAGGGCGCGGCCAAGGGGACTCAGACCCAGGGCGACTTCCTGCCTATTCCTCATGCGGACTTCATCTTTGCCGCTTTTGGGGAGGAACACGGGTTTGTCGGCGCGATTTTCGTGCTGCTGCTATACTTTTTCATATTGATGCGTTTGATTCAGAACGCTCAAACAGCCGCAGACCTGCCCGGCTCCCTGATTATTATGGGGGTAGTGGCTGTGTTGACCTTTCAGATTGCGGTCAACGTGGGCATGGTCATCGGGTTTATGCCCGTCACCGGAATCCCTTTACCGTTAATGAGTTACGGTGGATCTTCGGTGTTGTTTACGTTCCTGGCGCTAGGTGTGGCGATGAATGTCCGCATGCGCCGGTTCGTTAACTGAACGGACTTGCAGGTTCACCTCTTGCGTCTCCCCGGAACAGTCCGGCTCGCAAGAGACCTATTTTTCAAGCATTTCGCCGGCCAGGTCCGAATGGATCGCACGCCCGGCAGGACAAGGGTTCATGAGCACGCAGAGACGGGAAAACCGTTGGCGGCGTATAAGTTGCACACAACGCACAGGAGTTTCGGGGATGGTTTTCCCCAACTCCATCGCGCGATGCGGCTATGCAAATGCCAGCGGTGGAACGGCCCCGCCGGGTTTTTCGGTTTATCACCTCAGCGACGAAAAGCAGTCGTTGAGGGCACCGGCTTGGTTGGCCACAAACTCTCTGCAATTGGGTTACCGTTTCGTACAGCTTGTTCGTCTGGAAGTTCGCCATGGTTCGCCGCCCTTCGGGAGCGGTCGTGGCGCGGCAACCGGCACACCAGCGACTCACGGATCATCCCTTCCGCACATTCCCTCCCCTCCCGGTCCCGCTCGTTTCCATCTCTCCTTGCCGTGGGTCCCGGCAGGCTGAGGCCACCGGGCGGAAAGGTACGATGGCAAAAGAAATTTGTATCTCCAGCACGCCGCATGAGACGCGGCTTGCAATCCTTGAAGACGATCAACTCGCGGAAATCTACTACGAACGCGAAAACGAGTACACGCTCGCCGGATCGATTTACAACGGCCGCGTCACCCGCGTCCTGCCAGGCATGCAATCAGCCTTTGTGGATGTGGGCCTGGAGCGCGACGCCTTCCTCTATGTAACCGACTTTCTGGAACTCGAAGACCAGGAAGAAACCGACGAACTGGAAAAGGCCGCAGCCAGCGGCGGCAACCAGCCGCCCCGCGAAGTCCGGCACACCGGCGGCAAGGAAGCTGCGCCGGAACGGAGCCAGGATCGCGGCGCCCGTCCCAGCCAGAAACCTGAGCAAAAGCAGGAACCACGGCAGGAACGTCCTGCAAAGGATACCCGTTTGACTGTTGAGGCCTTACCGGAAGCCGAGGCCGCCTCCCTGCCCGCTTCCGGATCCTTGTCCCTCTCGGAGCAGGCCGAAGGCAGCGACGAGGACGCTGGTGCGACCGGCGCCAAACGCTGGCGCGGACGCCGACGCCGCCGCGGTAGCCGTGGCGCCACGGAATCGCCTGAAAACCAGCCGAAGAGCAATGAAACTCCGGCAGCATTCGTTGAGGAGATCAAAGAGACCGAGCCGGAGGTTGCTGAGCAGATTCACGCCACGGCTGCGCCTCGATTCAATGCGGCTCCTACGCAGACCCCAGCCCCATTTGTGCTGCCCGGCGAGTCGCTGTCAAAGTACGGCGGCGCTCCGGCAGAGGATGCGTCCAAGCCCGCTGCCGCGCCAGTCCGGCCATCAAGCAGCTTCAAGCCCACCACACTGATCGAGTCGCCTATCCAGTGGGACGGCAGCGGCCTGCTACCCGGCGAGTCGCTCTCCAGACATTCCAGCCACCAGGACGAGCCAGTCGTGGAAGCAGAGACCGAGTCGCACGACCTCCTTGCCGAAGCTCCTGATGCTGGCCGTTTCGCACCGGATGCCGTCGAGGAGCAGGACTTCTTTGAGGAAGTCTCTGATTCCAGCCCGGAATCCGCTGTGGAACCTTCTCCCGAACCAACGGTTGAGTTCGTGAAGCCACCGCTTGCCCCCGTAACCGAGGAAGAAGACCTGGAAGAAGAGGAGCCCCTCGAAGAGGATGAGTTCGAGGAGACCACTGAAACCGCATTCGAACCGGAAGACGATGCAGCCGTCTCCCACAACGTGGACCCACTGCCTCCTGCCGGGTTCCGGCTCTTTGGCCTGGGCGGCAAAAAGAAGGCCGAGGAGAAAGCCGAGAAGCCGGCCGCCAAGCCCGCTTCAACCACCCCAGTCTCGACATACGCTCCCGGCAAAGGCCTGATTGAGGAAGAGACCATCGAGGAAGAGGAGTTCAACGCTCCCCGCCATCCTCGCCACGGCAAAGCCGAAGACCACGACCTGGACGACTTTGAAGAGGAAACGCTGCCCAACAATCTTCGCACTGGCGATCTAGGCGAGATGTTGCAGGAAGCCCACCTCGACCACCGAATCCAGTTGAACTTCGACGAAAAGAATGGCGAAAACGAAAGCTTCGATGAGGAAAACGAGGACGAGCCTTCAACCGAGGGCCACCCCCCCGCCGGAGCCCCCGTTCAACAGCGCCCTGATCGCTCCGCCCGCGGACGCCGTGGCCGCGGAGGCTCGGCTGCTCCGGGCGCACAAGGCAACAGGGGCCGTGGAATGTCGCGCCGCTCGATGCAGACCTCCGACCTGCCCATCATCAGTGATTTGTTGAAGCCCGGACAGGAGATTCTGGTCCAGATCGCCAAGGAGCCTATCGCAAAGAAGGGCGCGCGCATTACTTCGCACATCGCCCTGCCCGGCCGCTTCCTGGTCTTCATGCCCACCGTCTCCCACATCGGCGTCAGCCGCAAGATTGCTTCCGAAGAGGAGCGCCAGCGCCTCAAGAGAATTCTGGTTCACGAGCGCGGCGAAGCTTCCGGAGGTTTCATCGTTCGCACCGCCGCCGAGGGCGCATCCGAGGAAGATTTGCGCGCCGATCTGCGCTTCCTCCTCCATCTGTGGGCTGAGATCAAGGAACGCTCGGACTCTTCCAAGTCGCCGGCCCTGATCTATCACGATCTCTCGCTGATCGAGCGCATTCTGCGCGATCAGGTCAGCTCGAATTTCTCGTCGATTTGGGTCGACTCCGAAGCCGACTACGAGCGCATCGTACGCTTCCTTAACCGCTTCTCGCCAGCGCTGGTTCGCCGCGTCAAGCTCTACACCAAGGAGATTCCGCTCTTCGAGCACTTCGGCATTCAGGACGAAATCTCCAAGGCGCTGTGCTCCAAGGTCTGGCTCAAGAGCGGCGGCTCCATCGTCATCAATCAAACCGAAGCCCTGGTGGCCATCGACATCAATACCGGCAAGTACGTCGGCAAGTCGGCGCGCCTTGAGGACACCATCGTCAAGACCAACCTCGACGCCGTGCCGGAGATTGTCCGCCAGATTCGCCTGCGCGATCTGGGCGGCATCATCGTCATCGACTTCATCGACATGGACGACCGCAAGAACCGCTTCCGCGTCATGGCCGCTCTCGAAGAAGCCCTCAAGTCCGACCGAGCTCCCACCAAGGTTCTTCAGTTCAACGACTTTGGCCTGGTCGCCATCACCCGCAAGCGCGTCAAGCAATCTCTGGAACGGACCCTCTCGGTTCCTTGCCCCACCTGCCAGGCCACCGGCATGGTCAAGAGCCCGACCACGGTCTGCAACGAGATCTACACCGAACTGCGCAAGATGAAGAAGCACTTCGAGGGCGAAGACGTTCTGCTCCGCGTCAACCCCGAAACCGTCAAGGTGCTCAAATCCAACAATGCCACTTGGCTCACCGAGTTCGAAGAGTTGGTGGGCAAGAACATCCTCATCAAGAGCGACCCTACCCTGCATCCGGAGCAATTTGACATTCAGGGGTAAGCGAGTTACAACCCGCATAAACAGCGAAGGCCGGAGCATCGCTCCGGCCTTCGCTGTTTGTGTCCCGTAATTTCATGTGGTCGGTCAAACCGGCCATCTACAGAATTCCCAGCACCCGCAGCCGCACCAGACCGCCAGCCAGTACGCCGATGGGCGAGATGGCCACCAGCGCCAGTTGATACCAGATCGGCTGCTTGCCGCGCGATTGCAGGGCACTGAGCGCGGCCAGCGCCAGCACCACAATCCCCAACGCCAGCACGTGAATCAGCGGGTTGGCCGCCGCGGCCCAGGCGGTCACATAGCCGCCTGCCGCAGCAGCCAGAAACGAGGAACCGAGATTGACGAAGACGTAGGCTGGTTGCGGCCTGAACGACTCATCCGCCCAACTGGGAACCAGGCGCTCCAGGAGTGCCGTCAGCGCAATCGCCAGCGCCGCCATGACGGCAAAACCGGCCGCCAACGCCAGAAATGCGTGCAGAATCACCACGGCTTCTTCTCTCCTTCTGCCTGAGCGCCCACTTCGCCCCTCTCGATGCGCTCCAGAAACGTCCGCGCCAGCTTCCGTTCGCCGGGATTGCTTTCACCGTGGATCGAACACAGGTCAAGAAACTCGTCGCACAGCGCATTCCGTTCTTCCTGCTGGGCCAAAAGGCTCTGCATGGCCAGCGCCAGTTCGCGCAGCCGCACCGCTTCAGGCCATGCGCTGCTTTCATCCTCGCCCAAGAGCTCAACGTCGGAAAACAGCCCCTTGCGACCCCGGGCGCACTCGTCCAGGCAAGCCATCAACTGCTCACAGAAGACCTGTGCCAGCATCTCCAACTGATTGGGTTCCATCTCGTCGCGTGGGTCCATCTCTTTGCTCTGCAAACCTTTCCGGCAACTGTGGCATGGATGGGCACGGGCAGCAACCGGCACGGTCGGCATCCATGGCAATCCGCAGCCTGCGCCCCGAGGAAGAAGCGAGGGAGATTCCGCTCCATGCCATCAACAGCTTACATCGGCAAGGTCTGGCAGGACACCCATAAGGAAGTGAGCAATCTGAGTTCTGAAGGTCAAAAGCCTCAATCCGGCACCTCCCGGACCGGCTCAAAATCCGCTCTTCCTCCCCTATTGCCATTGAACTTCCTTCCATTTAGCCGTATGCTAAGGATGCAGACGAGTTTGTCCGCCTGAGTTGCCGTGAGCACGCCGGCTGGCGGAGAGATGAGTGGGCTTACAGCCCACTTTTTATTTGCGGAAAATTTCCCCAGTTTTAGGGGCGTTTTCATTGGTCTTTGGCAATCAATGGGGTAACTTCCGCAGTGGAAGACACTCGTGAGATGAGCCGCTTGTTGAGTGGCAAGGGAACGATGGCAGTCAAGCTGGAAGCAATTCGGTTGGCGGCGATGCGAGTGGCCGCTTCGCATGGGCTGGACGTGATGGATGTCGAGTTTATCGGCCCTGCGAAGGAACGCACTCTCCGCGTTTATCTTGAAAAAAACGCCGAGGAGCGCGCGCGGTTGAAAGCAGCAATTGCGGCCGTGGCCGCCGGGGATGAAAGCGGGGATTTGCCGGAACGCCTTGTCGAGGAACTCCGGGCGGGCACGCTGAGTGCGGATCGTCTGGAGCAGCTTTCTGGCATGACCCACGAGGATTGTGCAGCTTTCAGCAGAGATTTTGGTGTGTTACTGGACGTGGAAGACCTGGTTCCGGGCGCCGAGTACACGCTGGAGGCCAGCTCACCGGGGTTGGACCGCAAGTTGATCAGGCCCGAGGATTTTCAACGTTTTTCAGGAAGCTTGGTGAAGGTGCAGACCTTCGAGCCGATTCGCAACAATCGGCACTGGCAGGGACGGCTGACAGCTAGCACAGGGCCAGAATCGAACGAGACGATTACGCTTGACCTGAATGCAGTGAAGCAGAACAGCAAGAGCCGGAAGGCCGGCGTTAGCACGGTGGAGATCGCGCTCAGCAACATCGAGAAGGCGCAACTGGTACCGGAAATATAGGGGTTCACGGTCTTCCCGGTCTCTGAATCGAAACCTGGGGCGCTCAGCGCCTTCAATGAACCAAACCAAACCGGCATGGGCCGCAACCGATGCCCGCGCCGAGCAACAAAGAGAGAGCAAGCAGAGTATGGCCAGCGTTTTGTACCAGAGTATCGAGCTCTTGAGCCAGGAAAAAAGCATTGACCCCGCCATCGTTGTCGGCGCAGTCGAAGAGGCCATCGCCCTTGCCACGCGCAAGTTCTACAAGACTCAGGAGAATATGCGCGGTGAGCTGAACAAAGAGACAGGCCAGATTTTGGCCTACATCTACAAGACGGTGGTCGCAGACGATGATCCCCTTGAGGATCCTCTGAACCAGATCACGCTCACTCAAGCCAAGGAACTGGCACCAGACGTCGAGGTGGGCAGCGAGATCAGGCTCTATCGCGACACCACTCCTCTGGGCCGCATCGCCGCCCAACTGGCCAAGCAAGTCATCTTCCAGAAGGTGCGTGAAGCCGAACGCGAAACGGTCTTCAATGAATACGCCCACCGCGAAAAGGAAGTACTGAATGCGACTGTGAAGCGCATCGAAGGCCAGGACGTGATCTACGACCTGGGCAAGGCTGAAGCCCGCTGCCCCAAGCGCGAACAGTCGCGGCTGGAGCAGTTCTCGATCGGTGAGCGCGTCCGCGTCGTCCTGCTCAAGGTGGACCGCGCCGCTAAGGGGCCGCAGGTTATTGTCTCCCGCGCCGCTCCGGAACTGGTGCAGAACCTCTTCCAGTCCGAAGTTCCCGAGATCTACGACGGCACGGTGGTGATCAAGGCCATTGCCCGCGAGGCAGGCGAGCGCACCAAGATCGCCGTTCAGAGCCGCGACAAGGATGTGGATCCGGTGGGCGCCTGCGTGGGCATGAAGGGTATGCGCGTGCAGTCGATCATCCGCGAACTGCGCGGAGAAAAGATCGACATCATCGAATTCTCCGACGAGATCACCACCTTTGCCGAGAAGGCGCTGCAGCCAGCCAAAGTCAGCCGCGTTTCTATCGCCGACCTGACCGACAAGCAACTCGAAGTCATTGTGGACGACACGCAACTCTCGCTGGCCATCGGCAAGAAGGGCCAGAACGTACGTCTGGCAGCCAAGCTGCTGGGCTGGAAGATCGACATCAAGAGCGAAGAAGAGAAGCGGCAGGAGGTCGAGCAGCAAATGCAGGCTCTCTCCGGCGGTCCCTCAACGCCCATCGAGCAGGTAACGGAACTGGCCGAAGGCGTTCTTCAAAAGCTGGTAGCCGCAGGCATCACTACCGTCGAGGGGCTGGCCGATATGACGCCCGAACAGATCGAAGAGATTCCCGGCATCGGCGAAAAGACACTGGAAAAGATCAGCGTCGCCGTGCGCCACTACTTCGGACAGTTTGAAGAGGGCGAGGAAGGCCACGTGCCCGGAGGCGAGGAAGCAGAACCGTCCGAAGGCAAAGGCGCTGAATCGACCACAACCGAAGAAGAACGTGAAGCGGTTCTGGAAACCGACGAAGCGGAAGCGGAAAACGACGCCGCGGTCATCACCGAAGCGGAGAACATTCACGCCGAGGAAGAAGAGAACGTCCCCGCCGTCGAAGAAGACGATACGGAGTTCCGCACCGAGGCTGAAGAGGCCGTCGAGGATATTCCTCCAGCCGATGAGGCGGAAGTGGAGACTTTGGAAGACCAACCGGCTGAGGCGCTTGAGGAAGATGCTCAAAGCGAGGAACAGCCCCTGCTGGAAGAAAACGAAACAGAAAGCGCAACAGCGGACGAGCAGGCTGACAAAGAGGACGGCGCATAATATGCGCCGCATCTTTCAAGCCCCATCAGACGAAAACGAAAGTTTTAAGAACAGCCAATGCCATGAGGTAGCTATGAGCGACTAAGGGCTTTGGGAACCACAATTTGAAAAGAGGCGGATGAGTAAGGTTCGTATCAATGATCTCGCGCGCGAGATGGAAGTCAAGAGCCGGCAGGTTCTCGACATATTGGCAGAGCTCGGCCTGGCCACCGGAAAGACCCACTCCAGTTCGCTTGAGGACTATGAGGCCGACAAGGTTCGCGCGCATTTTGAGCGTGGATCGCGGTCCGCGAGCCCGGTAAGCACACAGGCGTCTCACGCCCCGAAGGGCATTGCCCCCAAGATTGATCTCTCACATATCTCCAAACCCGGTGACGTGCTGAAGGCCGTACTGGCTAAAAAGCTGGAAGCCGAAGCCGAAGCACGGCAGAGCCATTTGCCTCAACGGCGGCCGGCAGCCCCCCCGGCCCAGGTGAAGGTTCAGGCGCCGGTGCATCCAACGCCGCCTGTTGTGGTCGCCAAGGCGCCACCCGTGATACCAGCCAAGCCGGAACCGCGCAAGATCGTTCCCCAGCCACGCTCCGCGCCCCCCATCGTCGTCCACACGCCTGCTCCGCCGCCCGCCATTGCCACCCGCCCACCCGTCGGTGCGGTGGTCGCCAAGGCTCCGGCAAGCGCCGCAGCGGCACCGCGTCCGGCAATCGCCGTAGCGCCGCCCGTGGTGGCCGTCGTGGTCAAGCCGCCGGTCGCGCCATCCGCACCTGCGGTTGCAACTGTTGAAACCGTTGCGCCCGCCGCCAAAGCCCCAGCGGCTGAGGCTCCCATTCCCCCGGTTGCGCCAACCAAGGCTGCCAAAGCAACTGCTGAGCCTGCCGTAATTGCGGCTCCGCCTATTGCCGAAAAGACCGCCGTTGTGGCCGAGAAACCGACTTCTGTCCCTGCCGAGACAGCGGCTGCTGCGACTGCCGAGGTACCCACTCACCGCGCCAAGGGACACACGCACATCGCGTCACCCACCCCGGCATTGCCCGCCCGGCGCATGATTGTGCCACAAACAGGGCCTCGTCCGTTTTACAAGGCGCCCCCTGTGGTTGTGCACCCGCCATCGCCTAATACCGGAATTGCCGCCGGCGGCATTCAGCGCGGCAGGCCGATCTTCGACCGCAATCGCCCTTCAAGCGGCCCAGGCAGCTATCCTCAGCGCACCGCCGGAGCAGCGGGCCAATTCCCAGGCGGTCCACGTCCCAAGCACCCCACTCGCACCGCGTCTGGCGGTTACGCCGGTCCTGGCGGAACTGGCGCGCCCGGAAGCCGTCCCGGCTTTGGCGCTCGGCCTGGCTTTGGACCATCGCGTCCGGGCGGCCCACCTCGCCCCGGCACTTCTTCAACCGGCGAGGCGCCTCGCCCGCAGCGCGCACCGGCCAGAGGCCGAGGCGGTCGCCCGCAGTATCCCAAGACCAAGGAAGGCCCGATGAAGGGCTTTGTGCCGCCGCCAAGGTATGGCGGGGTGCAATACGGCGGACAGCCGCTGCCCATCACCCGCGAAATTACCGTTACCGAGGGCATCAGTGTCAAAGACCTGGCAGAAAAGCTCGATGTTCGCGCCAAGGATCTGATCGCCACGCTCCTCATGAGCGGCATCTTCGTCACAGTTAACCAGTCCCTCGACGCTGAGATGGTCAAGGACGTAGCCGCCAAGTTTGGCGCGGCCGCCACTGTCATCACCTACGAAGAAGAGATTGCCAACCAGGCCATCGAGGAAGTTCTCGAAGCCGAAAACACCGGCGAGCTTGAGGTTCCCCGTTCACCCGTTGTGACCGTCATGGGCCACGTCGATCACGGCAAGACTTCGCTGCTCGACGCCATTCGCGAAACCGACGTAGCCGCCGGCGAGGCCGGTGGTATCACCCAGCACATCGGCGCTTACAAGGTAAAGTTTGCCAAGGAAGGCTCTCCTGCTCACGGGCGCGAGATCGTCTTCCTCGACACGCCGGGCCACGAAGCCTTCACCCGCATGAGAGCCCGCGGCGCCAAGGTCACTGACATTGTGGTTATTGTTGTGGCCGCCGATGACGGCGTGATGCCCCAGACCATTGAGGCCATCGCCCACGCCAAGGCAGCCGACGTTCCCATCATCGTGGCCGTCAACAAGATCGACAAGCCCGATGCCAACCCCGAGCGCGTCAAAAAGCAACTCGCGGACCGCGGCCTGATTCCCGAGGAGTGGGCAGCCGCCGGCGAAGGCACTGTCTTCGTCGAAGTCTCCGCCAAAAAGCGTATTCACCTCGACCTGCTGCTGGAAATGATCTGCCTGGTTTCCGACATCAAAGCGCCCAAAGCTACACCGGGCCGCAAGGCTGTCGGCTCTGTTCTCGAAGCCAAGCTCGATCGCGGGCGCGGCGCAGTGGCCACCGTCCTTGTCCAGGACGGAACCCTCCACCTCAACGACAGCTACATCGTCGGCAACACCTTCGGCAAGGTTCGCGCCATGTTCGACGACCGCGGACGCGCCATCGAAGAAGCCGGCCCCTCTACCCCGGTCGAAGTTCTCGGCCTGGAATCCATGCCGGACTCCGGCGATACCTTCCTGGTCGTATCCGATCGCGACAAGGCCAAGGGCATTGCCCAGTACCGCAAGATGAAGGAGCGCGACGCCCAACTCGCCAAGAGTTCCCGCGTCTCGCTCGAAGGACTTGCCGAGCAGATTCGTCTGGCCGGCGTCAAGGATCTGCCCCTGATCATCAAGGGCGACGTGACTGGATCTGTTGAAGTGCTGGCCGATTCACTGGCCCTCATGTCAACCGAGAAGGTACGCGTCAAGGTCATCCACAGCGGCGTCGGTTCCATTACCGAGAGCGACGTCCTTCTGGCCACCGCTTCCAACGCCCTTATCATCGGCTTCAATGTGCGTCCTGAGCGCAAGGCTGCCGAACTGGCGCAGCAGGAAAACGTCCAGATTCGTCTCCACTCCATCATTTACGAACTCCAGGACGAAATGCGCCTGGCTATGCTCGGCCTGCTCGAACCCGTTTTCAAGGAGAACTACCTGGGCAAGGCTGAGATCATCAACGTCTTCCGCATTCCCAAGATCGGCGCCATCGCCGGCTGCCGCGTGCTGGACGGCGTCATCCGCCGCGATGCCGAGGTCAAACTCATGCGCGGTACGGAGCAGATCTTCAAGGGCAAGGTCAACTCCCTCAAACGCTTCAAGGACGACGCAAAGGAAGTCACCAACGGCATGGAGTGCGGCATCGGCCTCGGCGGCTTCAATGACATGAAGGAAGGCGACATGATCGAAGCCTTCTCCACCGAAAAGCTGGCTGCCGACCTGGGCGCCCTGACTACCGCCAAGGCCTAAACCAACTTAGCCACAACAGACTCAACGGCCCGCTTCTCGAATTGAGAAGCGGGCCGTTAAGTCTGTACTTTCCCTGCCCGCATATCAGGACATGACTTCGATCTTGGCTCTTCTCAGCCTTCAACTTCGAAGCCGCCTGCGCAACAGCGGGTTACGCTCCGGTTGAATAGAATGCGCCGCCAAAATGTGGCTTGGCCATACGGCTGATTCCGGGTATAATGAAGATTCGGCAAGCTGACGGGGTAGTGTGTCTTCATATGTCCGCTGGCCGCCCTGCTGGACAGACCTGAATTGAGTGCATCCTAAGTTGCAGCTCAAAAGCGGAACATTCCGGCGGAGCAAACACCAAAGTTTGGAGCAAAGTCATGGCACAGGTATGCGATATCTGCGGGAAAGGCCCGCAATTTGGTAACAACATCTCTCACGCCCACAACATCACCCGTCGGCATTGGAGCGTTAATCTGCAAGCGGTGAAGGCGCTGGTCAATGGCCACGCCAAGCGGATCCGGGTGTGCACCAGCTGCATCAAGAGCGGCAAGATCGCCAAGGCATAAGGCACGGACGCAGAGTCTGCTGGTGCAGGCTCCGATTGCGTTATGGCCTGATCCCCAAAGCGAAATTCAGGATTGACACGAACCTCGTCCTAGAGCAAAACCAGAGTTAATAAGCCCTACTTGGGAGTTTTCGATGTGGCTTTTTCTTGAGAAAAAAGCCACTTGAGAACCTTGCGTTTGGGTACAGCAACTCTGGTTTTGCTATACCCGGACGAGGTTTTGTTGTGCCTGTTCCCTGCTCTTCACAGGAAGCGCAAAAAAGCGGGTTCCCAAATTTCAATCTTTGGGAACCCGCTCCAGTGGCACAACTTAAAACAATGCGTTACTCGACGTGATAGTTGGGCGCTTCTCGCGTGATTATCACGTCATGCACGTGACTCTCGCGCAGTCCGGCGCCGCTGATGCGCACAAACTGAGCCTTCTCTTGCAACTCCGCGATCGTGCGACAGCCCAGGTAACCCATGCCAGAGCGCAAGCCGCCGACAAGCTGGAAGACCATGGACTCGAGCGGTCCGCGGTACGGCACGCGCCCCTCGATTCCCTCAGGAACGAACTTGGCCAGCCGGTTCTGACTGGCGCGCTCGCGCTGCGGAATACATTCGCCATCCATTTCGGCACTGGCCAGATCGGCGGCGCTCTGGAAGTAGCGCTCACCCGAGCCCTGGTTCATGGCGGTGAGTGAACCCATGCCGCGATAGCTCTTGAAGCTGCGTCCCTGGTAGAGAATGGTCTCACCCGGGCTCTCGTCCACGCCGGCAAAGAGCGAGCCGATCATCACCGAACTGGCACCTGCTGCGATGGCCTTGGTAATCTCACCCGAGTACTTGATGCCGCCGTCGGCGATGACTGGAATTCCGCGTTCACGCGCAGCACGCGCGGCCTCGGCGATGGCGGTAATCTGCGGCATTCCAGCGCCGGTGACCATGCGCGTGGTGCAGATGGAACCCGGCCCGATGCCCACCTTAATGGCATCAGCGCCAGCATCAATCAGCGCCAGCGCGCCCTCGTAGGTGACCACGTTGCCGACCAGCAAACCCACGCTGGGAAAGTTCTTTTTTACTTGACGAACGGCCTCCAGCACCCTGGAGGAATGAGCGTGGGCCGAGTCGATGGCCAGCACGTCAGCACGCGTCCGCACCAGCTCTGCCGCCCGCTCAAGATAATCACCCGTGGCCCCGATCGCGCCGCCGACGCGCAGACGTCCCTTCTCGTCCTTGCTGGCGTTGGGATACTTTAACTTTTTCTGGATGTCTTTGACCGTAATCAGGCCCTTCAACTCATATTGATCATTGACCACCAGAAGCTTTTCGATGCGGTGCTTGTGCAGGATCTGCTCGGCTTCTTCGAGCGTGGTGCCCACGGGAACTGTAATCAGGTTCTCCTTGGTCATCACGTCGCCGACAGGAATATCCGTGCGGGTCTCAAAGCGCAGATCACGGTTGGTCAGAATGCCCACGAGCCGCTTGCCCTGCGTGACTGGCACGCCAGAGATCTTATAGCGCCGCATGACCTCCAGAGCATCGCCGATCATCTGGTCGGGACCGATGGTCACTGGGTCCACGATCATGCCGCTCTCTGAGCGCTTGACCTTGTCGATCTCGCCGGCCTGGTCGACGATGGACAAGTTGCGGTGCACAATGCCGATGCCGCCCGCCTGCGCCATGGCGATGGCCATGCGCGACTCAGTCACCGTGTCCATAGCAGCCGAAAGGAGGGGGGTGTTCAGGGTAATTTTGCTCGTCAACTGGGTCTGCGTGCTGACCTGTGTTGGCACAACGTCGCTGTAAGCGGGCACCAGCAGTACGTCGTCAAAAGTAAGGGCGTCGGAAAGATTTTTGGTTAGCATCCTGCTCCGAGGGCCTGGCGGACCGGGGGTTTAAGCCCCGGTGCGGTAGGCGCTTGAAATCTATTGTAGCGGAGGAAGACAGGGGGAGTGTCAGTCGGCCTCTAAAACCACCGGCCCCGCCAGAGCGGAATTAAAGCACCGATTGCGCCTCGCAGTTGGGTAAACGCTCCAAAATTCCCAGCTTACGCGCCATCCGCTCGGAGATGCGCATGGGAATGCGTTCCTGTCCGCCAAGCGTGAGGACAACGTACCGTAGCCACAAAAACTTTGCGCGACCGAATTGGATTTCATTCCAGGGAATGCAGAGCGGGGGATGGCCGGTGCGGAAGAGAAAAAGAATCGATAAATAGAGGGCGTCTTCGGCAGCGGTTAAGCGAATGACGTTGCTGTAGTTCGTCCTGAAGCGCATCTGCACGCCGTAGAAAAACGGCCCTACGGTCACGGCTTGACCGTACGGTTCAGATTGCGCAAGAAAGCGCTTCGATAATTTATGCCAACCGCTGGAAACACCTATCAAGAAGAAAATGAGGCTCATCCATGCTGCGCCGAGGACCAGAAACAGAATCAGTAGCAAAGAAGGTGGCAGACTGCTTGTATTGGCTTGCACTGGACACCTCTTGCAAATCTAAATTCAAGCCGCCCGAGCTACCTTCTTTGCAGTCTTGAGCAGCAGACGCAGCGCTTCGTTCACCGAGTCGGCGTCAGGAAAGACGGCGGCCACATCGGGAGCCAACGTCACCATCACCACATCCTGCGGGAAACGATCCGCATATTTGCCGCGAACAGCATGAGTAAAATCGTATTCCTTGCCCATGCCATCATCCTGTTCCGCGAGATTAGGGTTGTTGCTCATACCGTCTCCTTTCCCTGGGTTCAGCCTTACGGGCGCTTATGATCCGGATGGTTCGTTCGTTGTCCGTGTGTACCACGACGAGGAGCAGTTGCCGGAACGATTTTCCGAGGGCGATCCACCGCTCCTCCTCTTGAGAATGCTCCACATCAGGCTGAACCAGCAAGAGGGGATCGCGAAAAACTGTCGCTGCCTCTTCAAAATCTACTCCATGTTTCGCACTATTGATGAGGGCTTTCGCCGGATCCCAAACAATCGACTGGAGCTGCACCTTACACCCCCACGGGGAAGGGCTTGGGGCTGGATTCGACGGCAGGGGCACCGGTGCGCCAGCGCTCGAAGCGGCCTTGCAGCAGACTCATCAGGCCGGTGTACCAGTAGCCGATGACAAACAGGATCAGAAATGGCGCGGTGAAGTAGTTGTGGTTCGTGAAGGTGTAAATGATACAGCCCATGAAGTAGCAGCCGATCGCCAGCTCGATCCACGGAGCCAGCACCAGCCGCTTGCGGTACTTGGCGGCCTGAGACTTTTCGCCCTTCTTGGCCACGCGATACTTGGGGGTGCGCACAAAAGGACTCTTGATGCCGAACAGCGCCTCCATCACCGCCTTGGTGTTGGTGACCGTGAGGCCAATGCCCAGGGCCATCAGAATGGGGAGATAGAAAAAGGTCTTCCACCAAGTTTTAGGGAAGAGTTCTCGCTCGGCCGCCAGGTAAAAAACCGCAATGGAGAAGGTGGAGGCGGTGAAGAGCGGAAAATCAATCAGCAGCATCTGGAACCAGCCTTGGTAGAAGCGCACGACCATGGCCGGCATCAGGAATGCCGTCATGATGATCATGAGCGGGTAGCTCAGATTGGCCGTGAGGTGCTGGATGGATTCCCACTTGTTGCGCTTCGAGGCTTTCGAGCTGAAAACCAACGGAAGAATCTTGATGCTAACCTGGATCAACCCCTTGGCCCAGCGCGCCTGCTGTGTTTTGAAGGCGGACATCTCGATGGGCAGTTCGGAGGGACACTCGACGTCGGGCAGGTATTTGAACTTCCAGCCGGCCATCTGCGAGCGGTAGCTGAGGTCGGTGTCTTCGGTGAGGGTGTCGTGCTGCCAGCCGCCGCCATCGGCAATGGCTTTGATACGCCACATACCGGCGGTGCCATTGAAGTTGAAGAATTCTCCGGAGCGGCTGCGCGAACCCTGCTCGATTACGAAGTGCGCATCCAGCAGGATGGCCTCCACCTGGGTCAGCAAGCTGTAGTTGCGGTTGAGGTGCGTCCAGCGGGTTTGCACCATCCCGATCTCAGGTTCGGCAAAGTGGTGGATCACCTTCATCAGCCAGTCCGGGGACGGCACAAAGTCCGCGTCGAAGATGGCGACGAACTCGCCCTTGGCTACAGTGAGGCCAGCGGCCAACGCTCCGGCCTTGTAGCCGATGCGATTCGTGCGATGAATATAGGTGATGGGGTGTCCGAGCGCCGCATAACGCGCTACGATGCCGGCGGCCACCTGCTGGGTCTCGTCGGTGGAGTCGTCCAGCACCTGAATATCCAATTTATCGCTCGGATACTCCATGGCGCAGACCGCCTCGATCAGCCGGTCGATGACGAACTGCTCGTTGAAGATGGGCAGTTGCACGGTCACTCGCGGCAACTCGGCGAAGTGCCGCGGCGGGTCGGGATGGTACTTCTGGCGGTTCTTGTAATAGACGTAACACATGGTATAGCGATGAACGCCATAGAACGACAGGGCGATCATCACCGCGAAGTAGGGGAGCAACATCGCCAGATCAAACCAGTTCCAGTGGTAAAGCCCCTTAAACGTCTGGTCGGCATACTGCATCTTCAGGTAGTGGCGGAGGCCGTTCTGGGAAACGAATGCCAGCAATGGTGCCATCCGCACGGTGAACCCATGCAGCAGACTGGCGGTGGAATTCATACAGGTCACAAGCGCGGCAAACAGGGCAAACCTCCACGGTACTGATACCCACAAATTGTACGCGATTCCGGCTTTGATCGTCGGCCAGTTCATCCCCCAGAGAAGCCTGTGGATATGCCTGAATCAATTCCTGGCAGGGCAGGTTGCAGCGGGAAAGCGTGTGCTACTCTTTGCCGTAGCAAGGCGTTCGGGACGCCATCCCATCCCGGCAATGCAGATCACTTTGCGAGGGAATCCTTGAAATTGTTCAGAACAGGCCGTTTGGCAACGCCCTCGATGATGTCTATGCATATGACGCCACTGCTGGCGGACCCAGCTTGCCATCGCGCATCGGCTGGCACCCCCCTGACGATGTGGTGAAATTGAACCGCACGTTCACGCGGCCCTGCATCCAGAACGAACGGCATCCGCTGTAGCGTTGGCGGTTGGGGAATGCGCCTGATTGCCGGGCTTAGTTTGGCGTGCCGGTGGTCTCTTCGGCGGAGAAGGTGCATTCGGGGCATTGGCAGGCGCGGCGCAGGTACTCCCAGGAGTAGAGGCCGCCGGAGTGGCCGTCTTGCCAGTTGAACTGGATGGCATAGCGGCCGACAGGATGGGCGCTTAAAGGCTTCGCAGGCGGGGTGTACATGGGCAAAACGGCAGCGGGCTTTGGCTTGGGCTGGCCGGGTTTGCGGCCCTCCAACTTGCGCTCTTCGACGCAGGTGGCGCAGGGGCAGGCCTCGCGCAGCCAGGCAAAGCTCCAGGCGCTCCGGTGGCCATCGGCCCAATCGATCTCCATGCCCTTGCCGGTCGTGACGAGCACCCGAACCTTCTCTGGGGTGACGCTGATGCGGGGCAGCGGACGCGCGGCCTCGCTCTCGCTGGCTTCGTGGTCCTTGGGTACAAAGCGAATGCCTTCGTGGCTCATGGATACAGTTTACAGCGGTCAGCAAATAACGAATCGCAGCCTCAATGGACTGGAAGCAGCTCGCTGCTTGCACTTGCCGGCTACGGGCGGCTGTCGTAGTACAGCTTGAGGGTCAGGATGGCGATGACCAGCACCAGTGTGGCGCCATTTGCGACGATGACGGGGGCTGATTTGATCGCGATGCCATAGGTGAGCCACAAGACAACGCCGAG
>Ga0224531_1000102_pt1 | contig 54258 bp, 44 predicted proteins | sample CBST100metaG_FD_179876 | JGI IMG/M metagenome (GOLD analysis project Ga0224531, IMG submission 179876) | Peat soil microbial communities from Stordalen Mire, Sweden - C.B.S.T100 | ecosystem: Environmental > Terrestrial > Soil > Wetlands > Peat | place: Sweden: Norrbotten County, Stordalen Mire...
CTTTTAGAATCTATGGATTGCCTGGGGTTAGTGGTTGTCCATATAACATTCTAAAGGAGTTACTGCTAAATATTACAAAACACATTACTTACTGGAAAAAATGACGGCTCTTTCTGCGCAGAGGCAAACAAAAGAAGCCCGGCGCTGACGCCGGGCTTCTCTCATCTCTACTGCTTTAATTATACGCCGTGGAGCATAACTACTATGCCAACTATTTTTCGGAGCGAAGTGGTTGATGGGGTGGTGGTTAGGGAAATTTTGGGGCGTCGAGGGGCTTGACACGCGATTTTACGGGGAAATTCGCGGAAAAAATCTTCGGGAGCGAGAGGAGTTGGAGGTAGACCCACCCTTCGCTCGACCACCCCAGCGAGCCAAGACCGCTCGCCGGGGACCCCGGAGTCGCAGCGAAGGATGGGGCACCCACTTTTGAGGGAGGATCAAGATTCCAAAAACTTAGGGTGGGCCACCCGCCTATATCTCTATTGAGTCTTTGCGTCTCGTAACATGGATGGAATCGCTACTAGCGTGATTGAGTCTCCTAATTCGATCCTGCGTGGCTGCGCTTCGATACCACCATTTGACGGCCAGTGCTGTGCCCACGCTGGCGCTGTTCCATAGGTTTTCCGTACCGTCTCTACTCGGCTTCTCAGCTCTTCTTCTGTCGGAACTCGGATTTCAATTGTGGGATCGCAATCGATGAGAGACGTGTTGTAGTCCATGAGTGATTGCTTTGCGTGCTCAGCCCTAATGATCTCCACGTCGGAATAGGACACGCATAGCTTTCCGCATCCGTCAGTGCGTCCTATGTTGAAGCCATAACGGTAGTTGCCGCGCGTGAATAAGCGAATTTCCAGAAAGACGTTTTCAACATGCAACGGTGCCCCCGTCAAGTCTTCCAACTGAACCTGGATGATCTGGCCGGATTTCATGCGTGCTCCTACTGGTTGGATAGTGGGTGCGTGGCTACTTCTGGATGCGGGAGACGTCGCGGACGGCGCCACGGGAGGCGCTGGTGGTGAGGGCGGCGTAGGCCTGGAGTGCCTGCGAGACTTTGCGGGTGCGGTTGGCGGGCTTCCAGGCAGATGCGCCCTTGGCTTCCATGGCGGCGCGGCGCTTGGCTAGTTCCGCGTCGGAGAGGTTGACGCGGAGGATGCGGTTGGGGATGTCGATCTGGATGGTGTCGCCCTCTTCGATCAGGGCGATTGCTCCGCCTTCGGCGGCTTCCGGGGAGATGTGGCCAAGACAAAGTCCGGAGGACCCGCCGGAGAAGCGGCCGTCGGTGATGAGGGCGCAGGATTTGCCGAGGCCCTTGGACTTGAGGTAGCTGGTGGGGTAGAGCATCTCCTGCATGCCGGGGCCACCGCGCGGGCCTTCGTAGCGGATGAGGACGACATCGCCGGGAACGATGCGGTCGCCGAGGATGGCCTCGACGGCGGAGTCCTGGCTCTCGAAGATGCGCGCCGGGCCGGTGAAGGTGAGATGGGCGGCGTCGACGCCGGCGGTCTTGACGATGCATCCTTCTTCGGCGATGTTGCCGTAGAGGACGGCGAGGCCACCATCTTTGCTGAAGGCATGCGCCAGGTTGCGGATGACTCCCGTGTCGCGGTCGAGGTCGAGATCGGGGTAGCGGGCGGACTGGCTGAAGGCGACCGTGGTGCGGACGCCGAAGGGCGCGGCGCGGTAGAACTCCTGCACTGCGGGGGAGACGTCGAGCTTGACGTCGAGATTGTCGATGGCGACGCCGAGCGATGGCGCGTAGACGGTGGGGACATCGCGATGGAGCAGGCCGGCGCGGTCCAGCTCGCCGAGGATGGCCATGATGCCGCCCGCGCGATGCACGTCTTCCAGATGGACGTTGGACGCGGAGGGCGCGACCTTGCAGAGGTGCGGCACGCGGCGCGAGAGGCGGTCGATGTCTGCCATGGTGAAGGGGACTTCGGCCTCCTGCGCGGCGGCGAGAAGATGGAGCACGGTGTTGGTGGAGCCGCCCATGGAGATGTCGAGGGTCATGGCGTTCTCGAATGCCTCGAATGTGGCGATGCCGCGCGGGAGGGCGGTGAGGTCGTCGTGCTCGTAGTAGCGGCGGGCGAGATCGACGATGGTGCGGCCAGCCTGGAGGAAGAGCTCCTTGCGGTCCTCGTGCGTGGCGACGATGGTGCCGTTGCCGGGCAGGGCGAGGCCGAGCGCCTCGTTGAGGCAGTTCATGGAGTTGGCGGTGAACATGCCGGAACACGAGCCGCAGGTGGGACAGGCGGCGTGCTCGTATTCATCGACCTCGGCATCGGTGGCCTTGGGGTCGGCGGCGAGGACCATGGCGTCGATGAGGTCGACGGTCTTGACGGTGTCGCCGTGCTTGATCTTGCCCGCCTCCATGGGTCCGCCGGAGACGAAGATGGTGGGGATGTTGAGGCGGAGGGCTGCCATCATCATGCCGGGGGTGATCTTGTCGCAGTTGGAGATGCAGACCAGGGCGTCGGCGCAGTGGGCGTTGACCATGTACTCGACCGAATCGGCGATGAGTTCGCGCGAGGGCAAGCTGTACAACATGCCGTCGTGGCCCATGGCGATGCCGTCGTCGATGGCGATAGTGTTGAACTCCTTGGCGACGCCGCCGGCGCGGGCGATCTCTTCGGCGACGAGCTGGCCGAGGTCCTTCAGGTGGACGTGGCCGGGAACGAATTGTGTGAAGGAATTGGCGACGGCGACGATGGGCTTGCCGAAGTCGCCATCCTGCATTCCGGTGGCGCGCCAAAGACTGCGCGCACCGGCCATGTTGCGTCCGTGGGTCGAGGTTCGTGAGCGATAAGGGGGCATCCCGATATTTTACTGCCTGCGACGAAGAAGCCGCTCTATGTGGTCACTATCGTGCCTTTCCGAGAACCGCACTCGGCACGTCTCAATTAGAGGCTGGCTGGTTGACCTGGTTGGCCTCCTTCAGTTCATAGCCATCGGGTGGCCGGAAGAGGGAGGGATCGGGGGCTGTCTGCTGAATGTCGGTGGTCTCAGTGATCGTCTTGCCCTTACGCGGATCATCGATGAGGGTACGAAGCTGGATATTGAGTGACGGCGCTTTCCAGTACTCCGTGGTTATAGTTATATCCTGATTGTTGCCCTCGTCGCCGGCTGGGATGGTTCGGGTATAGCGCGTACCAGTAGCGTAGAGTCCTTCAATAGTCTGGGGCGGTAGCGATTCGGAACTGATGGGGTTGGTTCTCTGAACTGTTTGAGGTGCGGTTGGCGCGGGTTGAGCAACCGGCTGCGAATAATGTAAGACCGTCACACTTTTGATTCCGGAGGGATTGCCAACGGCCCAGCTCATAGTTATGCATAAGACCGGGTCATTGACAAAGATCGATTGAAACTGGGTACCGTCGGGCAGGGTATTTAAGGTCTCGGTACGCGCACGCCCGTCGGTGTCGCGCCATTCCTGCGCCTGGGCAATAGTGTTGACGATTGTGCCGTTCGCCAGAGTTCGAACGTGCGTGGTCTTCAGCTTGGCTGTGAATGGCACATAATGGCGCTGCTCCGTGGGAGTGGTGCCGTTGTAACAGGCTGACGGTGGAGTGGCGGGCGCGGCGGTTTGTGCGGAGGCAGTGTACGGGAGAAGGACTGGGGCGAGGGCGAGAAGAATCATACAGGGGCCGATGCGCATGGAGATTCCTCTGCTTGGCAGCGTACTCCTGCAGGGTATTGAATTCAATCGCATCAGATCGTGCGTGGAAAGACACTTACGACGGCGGGGCGGCATGGATTTTAGTCACCCGAAGCGGACCACGATTGGCATACAATTCGAGCGACTCGGAAAGGGCGTATTTGGCTGCGGGATAAGTGCGTTCCCGGATGCTGCGCGGCGAGCGAACACTGCCTGAGCCACAATTTCCAGAGAGAACTACCGGAGGACGAAGCCATGAAGTTTAGCCGTCGCCAGGCGATGAAGATGATCGCGGGAGCGGTGCCCGCGGTTGCCGGAGCACGCGCGTTTGCCGCTGCGCCGCAAGCTGGCGCTGCGCCGCAGGCTGGCGCTGCGCTGCAAGCTGGTGGCGCGTCGTCTGCCGGTGCTGCAACGCCGTCCGGTGCGGGTGCGGTGAGGCGGTTTGTGTTCGATGGCGTCTCATCGGAGATGCAGATCACGATGGCGGAGCTGGGGCAGACTGCGCCGGCGGACCTCGCGGGTTACACGCATTTGGTGATGGAGATGCGGATGAGTTCGCCGCAGCGGCTGCTGCTGTGGGCGTATACGACGCATGGGCCGCGCGGGGTGTCGATCATCGGCTTCGGGCAGAATGCGTGGCTGCGCGCGTCGGTGCCGCTACAGTACTTCATCGGGCGCGACTCGAAGGGCAACGACCTGGCCTCGGCGCAGAACCGGCGGACGAACTCGTCTTGGTACTCGGTGTGGGGGCCGTTCGGCGACCTGCATACGGTGGAGTCGATTGGCATTGCAATGGAGTATCCGCTGAACCGGCCGTCGATCGAGCTGCGCAATGTGCATCTGGCTACGAAGGACGAGGGGTCGGAGTTTCTGGAGACTGCGCCGGTGCTGGACAGCTTCAAGCAATGGGCGCTGGCGGATTGGCCGCGCAAGATCAAGAGTCAGGAACAGTTGACGCAGGAGCTGGCGGCCGAGGAGAAGGCATTCGGAAGCGCGGCGGACTTTGGCTATGGGAAGTACGGCGGCTACAAGAACACGCAGGCGCGGGCGACGGGATTCTTCCGCGTGGAGAAGATCGACGGGCGGTGGTGGTTCGTCGATCCGGAGGGCCACCTGTTTCTATCCACCGGGACCAACGGCGCGCCGGGCGGAGGCGCCGGGTTTGGCGGCAACGACGCGGGCGCGGCGGCGGACCGGGCGGCGCGGCGGCTGGATTCGTGGGGCATGACCACCGGAGGGAAGGGGCGTCCGGCGACGGTGATGCTGCGCTGGCCGCAGAGCACCAGCTTCCTGGGAATGCCGGATGTGTACTCGCCGCAGTTCGCGGAGCAGATCGACGCGGCGGCCAACACGCAGTGCATGCCGCACAAGAACGATGCGATGGTGCTGGGCTACTTTGTGGGCAACGAGCCGCCGTGGAATGCGCGGGAGAGCGAGCTTTGCGGGCTGATTCTCGGCGGACCCGCTACGGCGACCCAGACGAAGCTGAAGGAGTTCCTGGCTGGGGGCGATACGGCGGCGCGCAGAAAGGAGTTTGTGCTGGCGTGCTTCGGGAAGTATCTGGAGACGGTGTGCGGCGCGGTGCGCAAGTACGACCCGAACCACCTGCTGCTGGGGATTCGCTACGGCGGCACAATGTCTGACGAGGCATTCATCGCGGCGCGCATCTTCGACGTGTGCAGCATCAATGTGTATGAGTACGAGCCGACAAGGCAGATCATCCGCGCCGGGCGGCTGACGGACCGGCCCATCCTGATCGGGGAGTTCCACATCGGCGTGCCGGCAGACGGACTGGCCGCCGGGCTGGTGCAGGCCAAGAGCCAGCTTGAGCGCGGCATGGCGTACCGATACTACGTGGAGCAGGCCGCGTCGCTCCCGTGGTTCCTGGGCGCGTACTGGTTCCAATGGCGCGACGAGCCCGTGCTGGGCAGGATGGACGGAGAAAACTACAACATTGGGTTCGTCGATGTGACGGACCGGCCATACGCGGAGCTGGTGGAGGCGGCGAAGGCGACGCACAAACGGCTGCTGGACGTACACTCCGGCAAACTGTTGCCGTTTGCACAGCACCCCATGGCGTCGGACGCGGGCGCGCCTTCAACGCCGTGGCCGCTGTGATCGATTGACTTCAGATTTGTTTGGAGAGATTTCAGATTCGTTGGGAGAATGACCATGCAAAGAGGAATGTTTCGTTCTGCTGTTGTTTTGGTGTCTGGTCTGGCGATGAGCTCACTGCTGCTTGTTGTCGCGGCCCAGATCAAGCCGGGCGCTGCGGTGAAGCCGGGAGCGGCGATGAACCCCGCAGCGGCGGTCAAGTCCGCAGCGACAGCGAAGTCTGGTGTGGCGGCGAAGTCGGGTGCGGTGCGGGTGTGGGAGGAGAAGGTCACGATTCCGACCTACCTGCTCGGCGAGCCGGAACCCAATCCGCAGTTTTACTTCGGCGGTAACTCGCAGGGCGCGCAGCACCGCATCTATCCCTATCCCGCGTATGACAACCTGACGACGGAGAAAAAAGACAAGACCTACACCATGGTCTATCTGGAGAACGAGTATGTGAAGATCGGAATTCTGCCCGAGCTTGGCGGCAAGATCTTCACGGCGGTGGACAAGACCAATGGATACGACTTCATCTACAACCAGCATGTGATCAAGCCGGCGCTAATCAGCCTGCTGGGCGCGTGGATCTCGGGCGGGATCGAGTGGGACCTGCCGCACCACCACCGTGCCACCAGCTTCCTGCCCATGCAGTACAAGGTGGAGGAGAACGCCGACGGATCGAAGACCGTGTGGATCGGCGAGCTGGAGTTGCGCGACCGCATGGAGTGGACCGTGGGCGTGACGCTGCATCCGGGGAAGTCGATCCTACAGGCGTCGTTCCGCATGAGCAACCGGACGCCGGTGCCGACCTCGATGCTGAGTTTCTCCAACGTCGCGGTGCATGTGAACGACAGCTACCAGGTGATCTATCCGCCGAGCACGCAGTTTGTGACCTACCACGGAAAGGTCGACTTCACGACGTGGCCGATTGCGACGACGAAGTTCAACGGCGCGGACTTTACGACGGGCGTGGACGTGAGCTGGTACAAGAACCACGCGCGCGCCAACTCGATGTTCGCGTGGAACTACCGGGACGATTTTTTCGCGGGCTACGATCACGGGAAGAACGCCGGGATTATGAGCATCGCCGACCACAATGTTGTTCCGGGCAAGAAGTTCTGGACCTGGGGCAATGGGCCGAGCGGGCTGGCGGAGGACCACCTGCTAACGGACAACGACGGGCCGTACATCGAGCTGATGGTGGGCTCGTATAGCGACAATCAGCCCGACTACAGTTGGATGCAGCCGTACGAGACGCGGCAGTGGAACCAGTACTGGTACCCATTCCGCGACATCGATGGGGTGAAGAATGCGAACCTCGATGCGGCGGTGAATCTTGAAGTGAAGGACGGCACGGCCACCGTGGGTTTCTACTCGACCGAGGCGCGCCAGTCGGCCACGGTGACACTCAAGCTGAAGGAGCAGGTTTTGATGAAGGAGACGGTTGCAATCAGCCCGGGTCACTCCTTCGTGAAGCAGGTGCGGTTGCCAAGCGGAACGGATGAGCACGATCTGCGCGCCGCGATTGCAGCGGATGGGCGCGAGCTGGTTGCCTACTCGCCGATCCGGCTGGAGAAGGAGACGATGCCGTCGCCGGTGGTGGAACCTCCGCCGCCAGCCGAGATCAAGACCACCGAAGAGCTGTACCTGACCGGGCTGCGAATGGAGCAGTTCCGTGCGCCGGGGGACGCCGATCCCAACGCGTACTGGCAGGAGGCGCTGCGCCGCGATCCTGGCGACATCCGTGTGAATACCGTGCTGGGCATCGACGCGATCAAGGCGGGGCGATTTGCCGATGCGGAGAGGCTTCTACGCAAGGCGCTGGAGCGCGACACGGCCAGCTACACCTCGCCCAAGGACGGCGAGCCGATCTACTACCTGGGGCTGGCGCTGAAGTCGCAGGGCAAGCTGGACGAGGCTTACGCTGAGTTTTACAAATCGACGTGGAGCGCGGCATGGCGGTCGCCGGGCTACTTTGCGCTGGCGGAGATTGACTCGGCGAAAGGCGACTTCAACGCGGCGCTGACCGCAGACGAAGACTCGCTGGAGGCCAATGCAAATAACATCCAAGCGCTGGCGCTGAAGGCCGCGCTGCTGCGCCACACGGGACGCAACGCCGAGGCACTGGCTGCGGTTGCGGCGATTAATAAAATTGATCCGCTGGATGTGCATGGGATGACGGAGCAGTGGCTGGCTACGAAATCGCCCATCAGCGCGGCGACGCTGGCGAAGACGGTGAGCGAGTTTCCAGCGACAGCGCTGGAGGTTGCCGCGGACGATATGGATGCAGGACTGTGGCAGGACGGGACTGCGCTGCTGACGCAGATCGTCGATACAGCGCAGGACAAGGCCAAGGTTTCGCCGCTGGTCTACTACTATCTGGCTTACTTTGCCGGGCAGATGCAGCAGAATGACAAGGCGCGCGAGTACGACCGGCTGGCTGAAAAAGCGTCGCCGGAGTACGTCTTTCCATTCCAGATGGAGATGATTGCGGTGCTGGAAGATGCGATGCGCGTGGACCCGAAGGACGCGCGCGCTCCTTACTATCTGGGCAACCTGCTCTTCGATTGGCAGCCGGAACAGGCGCAGGCGCTGTGGGAGAAGTCTGCCTCGCTGGGCGCGGACTTCCCGGTGGTGTATCGCAATCTGGCGATGGTGTATACGCGGCAGGGCAATCAGCGCGAGAAGGCGCTGGCGGCGTTGGAGAAGGGCGTGCAGCAGGGCGGCAACGCGATGGTGCTGAACGATCTGGACAAGCTGTATGAGGAGAACGGCGTATCGCCAGCCAAGCGGCTGGCGTTGATGGAGACGCATCAGGGGGTGGTCACGCGCGACGACATCATCGCGCGCGAGATCAACCTGGAGATCTTTGCGGGCAAGCCGGATGAGGCGATTCAACTGCTGCGGTCGCGCTTCTTCCGCGCATGGGAGGGCGGCGGCAGCTTCTCGCTGGGCGACTCGTGGATCAACGCAAATCTGGAACGCGGCGCTCGGCAGATGACTGCCAAGCAGTACGCGCTTGCGCTGGCGGACTACCAGGCCGCGCTACAGGTTCCCGTCACGCTTCAGGAGGCGACCGGCGATGTGAGCGGCCGACGCGGCGAGATTGAATATTGGATCGGTAATGCGTACCAGGCGATGGGCGATTCCGCGAAGGCACACAGCGCCTGGAGCGAGGCAGCAGCCGCACCGGCAAGCGATGTTGCCGCCAACGGGAGAAAGGGAGGCGTCTATACCGGCCATTTCAGTAACGGAAGCATCGGCGGACTGGCTGCCGGAGTACGCGAGGAGCAGGCCGCGCCCTACTATCAGGCGCTGGCGCTGGAGAAGTTGGGCCAGAACGATCGCGCCAAGGCGATCTTTGCGCAACTCATCGATACAGGCAGCAAAGCGCTCGGCAGCGGGCCAGAGATGAAAGCGCCGGGCCAGCCGGTAGCGACTGCGGCGCAACGCGCCGAGGTTGCGGACGCTCACTATCTGGTTGGACTCGGCCAACTCGGGATGAACCATCCGGACCAGGCGCGGCAGGAGTTTTCACTCGCGCTGGAGGCCAGCCCCGATCACTACGCCGCCATGCGGGCGCTCAACGATCGGATGCCCTGATGCACTTGGGACTTATTGCTTCTTAGCCGGAAAGCGATTGCGGTCTTTGCGGGCGAATCGGGAGGGGTGTTCTCTCTCGTAGGAAGCGCGGCACAAAAAGAGCGGTTTCACCGTATCTGTTATAACGCGGAGATTATGGAAGTGGTTTTTCTTGAGGACAACCACGCAAACGGTCTTCGCTTCTGTAAAGACCTGCGGTGAATCCGCTCTAGCCCTTCCACCGTCTGTAATCAATTCATATACATAGGATTAGTGGCTAATCGAGCTTCACTGCGGTCATGTGACGGCTATCACCGCCTGAGGGAGGCGCCGGACGTATGTTGGATATATATTTATCGGTATAAATATATCGGTAAATTGTCTGCTAGAGGAGCGGCAGAGCCCTTCGTTCCATTCCACGGGAGAGCCGAAAAGGACTGCCGCGGTTCACTGTTTTAACTTGCAACTCGTCCTTCATTGCTACACAGAGCAGCCGAAGAAAGAGGAGAGCATGACAAATCTAGAGATGTTTCTCGCAGCGAACCAAGAGCCGGAAGACCGGGTGACCACGAAGGAAGAACTGGATGCCCTGATCGCGCGCGTCAAGGCCGCGCAACAGAAGTTCGCCAACTTCACGCAGAAGCAGGTTGACCACATCTTCCGCAGCGCCGCACTGGCCGCGGCCAATGCGCGCATCCCTCTGGCCGAACTGGCCGTGGAAGAGACGGGGATGGGTGTGGTGGAAGACAAGGTGATCAAGAACCACTTTGCCTCGGAGTATATCTACAACAAGTACAAGGACGAGAAGACCTGCGGCATTTTGAGCCAGGACGACGAGGCCGGAACGATTACCATCGCTGAGCCGGTGGGGTTGATCTGCGGGATTATTCCGACGACAAATCCGACCTCGACGGCGATCTTCAAGGCGTTGATCAGCCTGAAGACGCGCAACGGCATCATCATCAGCCCGCATCCGCGCGCGCGTCGGTCGACGTGCATGGCGGCGCGGCTGGTGCTGAGGGCGGCGGTAGAGGCGGGCGCTCCGGAGGACATCATCGGGTGCATCGACGAGCCGACCATCGAGCTCTCCAACCAGTTGATGCGGCATCCCGCGGTGAAGCTGATTCTGGCCACGGGCGGGCCGGGGATGGTTCATGCGGCCTACTCATCGGGCACTCCGGCGATTGGTGTTGGCGCGGGCAATACTCCGGTGGTGATCGACGAGACTGCCGACCAGACGCGCGCCATTGCATCGATCCTGATGTCGAAGACCTTTGACAACGGTGTCATCTGCGCATCTGAGCAGGCCATCATCGCGGTGGATTCCATCTACGATTCCGTGCGCGACCGGTTCAACCGGCACGGCGGGTTCATCCTCGACAGGAAACAGACCGAGGCGGTGCGCCGCATTATTCTGGTCAATGGCGCGGTGAATGGGAAGATCATCGGACAGGCCGCGCCACGGATCGCCGAGCTGGCTGGGATCACGGTGCCGGCGACGACCAAGGTGCTGATCGGCGAGGTGACGGACGCAACCGTGGCCGAACCCTTCGCGCATGAGAAGCTCTCCACCATTCTCGCGCTCTATCGCGCCAAGGACTTCAAGGACGCGGTGGAGATTGCGTCGAAGCTGATTGCCATGGGCGGCATGGGACACACGTCCGTTCTGTTTACCAATCAGGACCAGCAGAAAGAGCGCATCGAATACTTCGGCGACCACATGAAGACCGCGCGCATCCTGATCAACACGCCGTCTTCATATGGCGGCATCGGCGACCTGTACAACTTCAGCCTTGCGCCAAGCCTTACGCTGGGTTGCGGAAGCTGGGGAGGCAATTCCGTGTCGGAGAATGTTGGGCCGCAGCACCTGCTGAACAAGAAGATCGTCGCCAAGCGCGCGGAGAATGCGTTGTGGCACAAGCTGCCGGGCGCGGTCTACTTCCGCCGCGGATGCATTCCCGAGGCGTTGAAGGACATTGCGGGCAGGAAGCGGGCACTGATTGTGACCGACGACTTCCTCTTCCGCACGGGCGTGGCGGACGATCTGATTGCGACGCTGAAAGGCCTGGGCATGGAGGTTGACATCTTCTCCGAGGTGCAGGCGGACCCGAACCTGACAACCGTGCGCAAGTGCGTGGAGGTTGCCAACCGCTTTCAGCCCGACGTGATTGTTGCGTTTGGCGGAGGCTCTCCCATGGACGCGGCCAAGATTGCGTGGGTCATGTACGAACATCCGGAGGTCGATTTCGAGGACCTTGCCATGCGCTTCATGGACATTCGCAAGCGCATCTACAAGTTTCCCAAGATGGGCGCGAAGGCCAAGCTGGTTGCGATTCCGACAACATCCGGCACGGGCTCCGAGGTGACGCCATTTGCCGTGGTGACGGACGATGTGACCGGCAAGAAGTATCCGATCGCCGACTATGAGCTGACGCCGGACATTGCCATCGTCGATCCCAACCTGGTGATGAACCTGCCCAAGTCTCTGACTGCCTTTGGCGGCATCGATGCGGTGGTCCATGCGCTGGAGGCATACGTTTCGATCATGGCCAACGAGTTCAGCGATGGACAGGCGCTGCAGGCGCTCAAGCTGCTGAAGGAGTATCTGCCCTCGGCCTACAAGAATGGCGCGAAGGACCCGAAGGCCCGCGAAAAAGTGCACTACGCGGCAACATTGGCCGGGATTGCCTTTGCCAATGCGTTTCTTGGCGCATGCCACTCGATGGCGCACAAGGTTGGCGCGGCTTACCATCTGCCGCATGGGCTGGCGAACGCACTGCTTATCAGCAATGTGATCCGCTACAACGCCAATGACAATCCGATGAAGCAGGCGGCCTTCTCGCAGTACGACCGGCCCAAGGCCAGGTGCCGTTATGTTGAGATTGCCGAATACCTCGGTTTGGGCGGAGCAACCAAGGATGAAAAAGTTGCCAACTTGATTGCGTGGGTGGAGGGGCTGAAGAAGGACCTCGAGATTTCGGCTTCCATTCGGGAGGCCGGAATCAACGAGGCGGAGTTCCTGGAGAAGCTGGACAGTGTTGCCATCGATGCGTTCGACGATCAATGTACGGGCGCCAATCCGCGCTATCCGCTGATCGAGGAGTTCCGGGCGATCCTGCTCGACAGCTTCTATGGAAGGTCTTTCGTGGAGCTGACGGACCGCACGGACGCGAAGACCGTAGCACCATTGGCAACGCCGGTTCCGGTTGTTGCAGCGAATGCTAAAAACTCCAAGGCAGCCGTGAAGGCTGAAGCGGAGCTCGAGGAAGAGACAGAACTTGCGAGCTGATTCTCTGTTGCGAGACAGCGGTGGACTTTGTTGGTAAATCCGCCTCTTTTTTCGTTCGTCCACCCCAGCGAGCCTAGTCCGCTCGCCGGGAACCCCGGTCGCGCCTTCGCGCGATGCTCCCATCTCAGAGTCGAGAGTTGGGGCGACAGGCCTATTGTGCAGTGGCAGTCTTGCGGTGTCGTGGGGCGGGGCGGACGGAGCGTGCGGCGATCTTCTTCAGCGTGCGGAGAGCTTCGTTGACGGACTCGGAGTCGGGGAAGGTGTCGAGCAGGTCCAGGTCGATGATCGCGAGGTTTGTCCCCTGCTTCAGGCGGTTGGCGTATTTGCCGCGAACGCCTTTGCTGAAATCGAGGTTGGGGCGCGGCGCGAGCGGATCGAGTTGGTTAGCTTTGCTCATATTGTTCTCTCTCGGTTGCAGTGGTGAGTCTGGCTCCGATGAGCCGGATTCGAGAGTCTGTCTCAGTGTAAACGACGAAGAGGAGACGTTGCTTTGTAGATAGGCCGACGGTGATGAATCGACGCTCGTCTTCGGAGTGCTGGTCGTCCGGCAGGGTGGAGCTGAGGGGGTCGTCGAAGACCGTTACTGCTTCATCGAAGGAGACGCCATGCTTCGTAAGATTGCTGGCGGCTTTGGCCGGATCGAACTCGAAGGCGAGGCGGGGGAATGCCATACGTTTGTCGTCTGTGACATTCTAGCGCGGGCGGGAACGGTTACCCGCCCCAGTGAGCCTAGTCCGCTCGCCGGGAACCCCGGTCGCACCTTCGCGCGATGCGTGAAGCGGTAGCATCATAATCGACATGGTTGACACGTTGACGCGACAGGAACGAAGCGAAAGGATGTCCCTCATCCGGGGAACCGATACAGGCCCGGAGCTGATTGTGCGTCGAATCGTACACTCGATGGGGTTTCGATACCGTTTGCACGTGAAAACCTTACCGGGCAAGCCCGATCTGGTTTTTCCAAGACTACGAAAGGTGATCCTCGTTCACGGTTGTTTCTGGCATAGACATCGGAAAGCGACGTGCAAGTTGGCGAGACTGCCAAAGAGCCGACTAGAGTTCTGGCAAGCCAAACTGGAGGACAACCGTTTGAGAGATCAGACGATCAAGAGGTCCCTCCGCAAAGCGGGTTGGTCAATTCTTGAGGTTTGGGAGTGCGAAATGAAGAATTTTGACGCGCTCAGGCATAGATTGAGGTATTTTCGAGACAATGAGGTCACTTAAACCATGGCTAAACCGGCAACTGTAACTATGCCAGCGACCGATGAACTCTATCGAGAAGTCGCTGCCGACCTTTGGTGCAGCGACAAATTGCAAATCGACGACGATGCGGCGGTGAGTTCGAGCGACTGCGGCGCTTGGGTTCACGCGTGGGTTTGGGTGAGCAAAGACAACGCGGGGATTGGAAACGAACGCCCGGAATAAGTGAATCGACCTTAGCCTGCGAATTGGATTAGCAACGGTCGCCGCTCCTCAAGGCGAGAATGTAGACGAAGAGTCAATGGCGGACGAAAAGAAGGTCGGAACACCGTGGCGGGACGACGAACTGGATGCGATCATCGCAGACTATTTCGCTATGCTCACAGCCGACCTTGCTGGTCAGCCTTACGTTAAATCGAGACATAGCGCCGCTTTGATGGCGCAAATTGGCCGCACACACCGATCCGTTGAGTTTAAGCATCAGAACATCTCAGCCGTCTTGGACGAACTTGGGTTGCCGTGGATTCCCGGCTACATGCCTAAGAGGAACTACCAAAACGCCATCTTCGACGGCATCGACCGTTATCTTACGGGACATCCGGCAATTCTCGAATCAACTCCGGCACCGCCAGCGGTCATAGCCGCAGAATCTGTCGTCTTTGTGGATTCACCAATTCTTACAGCTACGGACCAGCGCATTTCTGAACGTTTACGACGGCTCGTACGGAAGTTCGATCCGGTGGAGCGAGACAACCGCAATCGCTCTTTAGGCAAGGCCGGAGAAGCTTTTGTCGTCGATCTTGAGCGAGCGCGGCTTGCGGAGGCGAATCGCATGGACTTGTCCCGAAAGGTGCGATGGGTTTCTGAGGAAGATGGAGATGGCGCTGGTTATGACATTCTCTCTTTTGATCCGAGTGGTTGCGAATCATTGATCGAAGTGAAGACAACGAACGGAGGAGCTCGGACGCCGTTTTTCCTAAGCCGTAATGAATGTGAGTTTGCGAAGGAACGTCCCACGGACTGGCGCATTTACAGAGTTCACCTCTTCGCCAAGAATCCACGCATTTTCACGATAATGCCGCCTCTTGACGCGGCGCTTAATCTCCATCCAGAGACATGGCGGGCGTCGTTTTGATTAACCCCATCTAATAGCTTCGATGTTTTGTATCCGATCAATTTAGACGAGACCGTTTCCCTTGAGCTTTCCGGTCCGACATCCGTAGCGAACGCACTACAGGCCCTTCGTAAGGCATTGCCATACACCCTGCGAGTCAAGAATTCAGGAGCACACCCAGACTTTGAGGGCAAGAAGTTGACGCTTTCCAAAGTCCCGGTTTCAACGCGGAAGCTATTGACCGCAGTGGTTTCTGAGTTGCCGAAGGGATGGCAGGCAACCGCTTTAGCTGGGCGGATAATCCTTTATAAGGAAAAAGAAGACGATTATCCGGCTGGACGGATCATAGCCCGAAGCTAAATACCGACAAAAATTGACATCGAAACCACTGACCCCTGAACCTTTCCCAACAATTATTGCAGGATAGCAGTGTTGGGGAGGTGCTGGGCTATGCGGGACTGCCACTCGGCGGGGCCGGTGGTGTGGACGCTGGAGCCGAGCGAGTCGACGGCGACGGTGACGGGCATGTCGACGACATCGAACTTGTAGATGGCTTCCATGCCGAGGTCGGCGAAGGCGAGGACGCGGGCGGAGTGGATGGCCTTGGAGATGAGGTAGGCCGCGGGAGCACCCAGCGAAGTCGCCACAAAGAGGAACACTTCTTCCGGCAGGTAGTGGTACTCGTGCTGGATCGCCTACAAAATCGGGATCAAACTGGACGCACGGCGTGCGTGGCGATCCAGTAGGCCGCATACCTTTTCGGACCTCTCCGCGCGATCTACAACCATTGGCATTGACGCCATCAAACAGCTTCCTTCTCTTGAATCGGCACCCGCAACCGCGTGGCCAGCTTCCAGGAGAGCGAAGCCAGCGTCGAGTAAAGATCTTCGTTGTGCACGATGACGTCTTCGGGGACCTTGAGCTTTACGGGAGCAAAGTTCCAGATGGCCTGAATGCCGCCTTTGACCATCTCATCCGCCACCGCCTGCGCCGCTTCGGCGGGGGTTGTGATGATTCCCAGAAGAATGCTCATCCTCGGGGCGAGTTCGGCGAGTTTCTCCAGGGGCAATACCGCCTTCTGGTGGATCCAATGGCCGGTTTTAGCTGGGTCGGTGTCGAAGGCCGCCACGATCCGCAGACCAAACTTGGAGAACCGTTCGTGGCCAAGCAGCGCAGTGCCCAGGTTCCCCACACCAACCAGAAACGCCTCGTTCACGTTGTTCCAGCCAAGAAAGCTTTCGATGGCCTGGATGAGTTCGGAGACCGAGTAGCCGGTCTTCGGCTTGCCGATGATCCCGGTGTACTGTAGATCCTTGCGGACTTGCACCGGGACGCAGCCCAGATCCCGTCCGATTGCGCTACAGGAGATCCGGGTGACCCCCTTGGCCTCAATATCCACCAGATAATGGTGGTACTGGGGCAGGCGCTTCAGACTTGGCTGTGGGATCGGCAGCACTTCGGGGCGTTTGACGTGCAAGACATTCGATAAATCCATACCGATAACCACATATCGAGATTACCGTGGGATGCAACTGCAAGCTGTGACGGCCATCACACGGTCTCGAGACCCAAGACACAAGCATAGCACCGGAACCTTCTCTGCGAGAAGGGACCAAGAGAAACAGCAGGGATGGTCAGCCCCTCAGGGAAGAACTGGTTCGAGCGGCTTGTAGTGTGCCCAATCGAAATCCACATGTCCTGCGCCGGTGGTATGCGTTGTGGTATAGGCAAAGAGCGACGGCCTGGACCCCTTCCACCAACTGAATGCGATGCGCGCCGGTTTTCCAATCTCCTGGAACGATCTTCCATCGTCCAGGCTGTAGGAATAGGCAGCCATATCTCCGTTGACGCGCACGCGCAGCAGAACGATCCCGCCCGGCAACTGCGCAGGTCCATCGACGGCATCCTGTGCGTGGAAAAAGCTGAGCGCTCGCACGCCGCCGGATTGAACAACTTGAAGGCCGCTTGCCGATTGCTCGAACATTGCAATGCCGGCATGGCCGCCATCCTTCATGCCGGTCACATCCAGCCGGGAGGTAAACTCAAAGGCATCATCCTGCATCGTCTGGGTAAGGGTGTTACGCGCCGACAATAGATCTGGCGCAAAGCCGGGCTTCAGTCTCAGATAGCCACGCCGCTCCGTCAGCGACCAGTACGCATCGTCCGGATTATGGTTCCACTCCCACTGCGGCCCCAGCTCCTTCTTGTTGAACTCATCCGAAGTCTGGGGACGCTGGTTCGAGTCCTTGCCGGGATGACTTAGGTTTGTCCATGTGCTGACAGGCTGGCCCGCCGTTGCGCCCGCTGGGGCGTCACCAATGACCGGCCAGTCATCCTCCCATCGCACCGGCTCCAGGTGATCGATGCGGCCATGCCCTCCGCGCGACTGGAAGTGGATAAACCATCCCTTCCCGTCCTGGCCCTCGACATACCCGCCCTGATGCGGGCCATTCACGTTCGTGCTGCCTCGTTGCAACACCACCCGATGCTCATACGGTCCATAGATCGACTTCGAACGAAGGACTGCCTGCGCTCCCGTGCCGACACCGCCAAACGGCGCGAAGATGTAGTAGTAGCCGTTCCTCTTGTAGAGCTTGGGGCCCTCCAGAGTGGGCAGGTTTTGCGGGTCGCGCACGATCTCTTTTCCATCATCGAGCACCGACTTGCCGTCCGGCGACATCCGATGCAGAATCAAAGGGCCTGCTCCCTTCTTCGAGTGCACGAGGTATGCTTCCCCGTCGTCATCCCAGAAGGGACACGGATCTTCCAACCCTGCCTGGGCAATGACTGCCACGGGCTTTGACCATGGCCCTGTAATTTTTTTTGCGGTGCTTACAAAGATGCCTTCGTCAGGGGTGGGGAAGTAGACATAGAACAGTCCGTTATGTTTGCGCAGAGCCGGCGCCCAAACGCCGCGTCCATAACGGTTGCCGCCTGCCATGTCATAGCGCGGATCGAGTTCGATCCTTGGCAGAACGTGTCCGATGATCGTCCAATGCACCAGATCGTTCGATTGCAGGACCGGGATGCCGGGGACAAACTCGAACGTGGACGAGATCAGGTAGTAGTTTTTTCCATCGCGTAACACGTCCGGGTCGGAATAGTCCGCGAATAGAACTGGATTTTTGTAAGTGGCATTGGCGCGCCCCGGATTCTGGGACACACCCTGCACCACTACGCCAAATAGAATGCAACCTGCCGCCAACATTCGGGCCGTGAGCTTCCAGCCTTGTGCAAGCAGTGATTTCTTGCCGCGATATTCCTGGCAGTCGTGCATATTCACGTCTTGATGCTCCAGTCTGAACGAATTGGCCACTTATGCGGTCATCAACTTCAGCGTGATTCCGATCTCCGATGCTCCCGGCTTCCGATTTGGCAGGGTCACACGCAGCCCCGCGGCCTCCTGCACGAATTTCAGCTTCTGCGGGCCTCCCAGCAGCGATACGGCATGGACCTTTGCCCGCGACTGCGCGCTCACCATCCCGGTGCCGGCAGCACCACCATCCCCAGAGAGCGGGGATGGAATGTCCTGGTCCATTGAAGGAGTGGGATTTAATGGTCGACCCTGGTGGACGATTTTCGAACTTTTCATGTATCTGAGATTTTCAATACCCCGCTCTCATTCTATTGAACCGGCTGCGGTCGGCCCTAGTGGACGATTTTCGAACTTTTCACGCATCCGGGACCGGTTTCGAGGGCACAGCAGTATTCAAACCTGCAACTTCCACTGTGTGAATCTACCTACATCTGGTTTTTCAATGACTTAAACCCTCGCAGGGACTGTCAAAGTGCGTGGAAGTAGTGAAAGGCTGCTTGATCTGTGGATTGAGCTGCGGAGTGAAAACCGCATGGAATATTGTAATTATGGAGTATTGATCTATAATTGCATACATGATCTCCCGCCGTCTCAGTGTACAACTGAATGATCAGCTTCGCCATTCACCGGCGGTCGTTCTTCTGGGGCCGCGCCAAGCTGGAAAGACCACACTCGCTTTGGAAATTGGTGGACAAACAGCTTCGATCTATTTGGACCTTGAAGACGAGAATGATCGCGCCAGACTCTCCAATCCCAGTAAGTATCTTGCGGATCATGAAGACGATCTGGTCATCCTCGATGAGGTTCATCGTGTGCCGGAACTGTTTCAGCAGTTGCGGGGCATCATCGACCGTGGGCGGAGGTGGGGAAAAGCCAATGGACGTTTTCTCCTGCTCGGATCAGCCGCTATGGATCTTCTTAAGCAATCCGGCGAGAGTTTGGCGGGGCGTATCTTCTATCTCGAACTCGGCCCGTTTGATGCTCTGGAGATCGATTCTGCTTCCCTCGATACGCTTTGGGTCAGGGGGGGATTTCCGCGCAGCTTTCTGGCTGAGTCCGACGAGATCAGTCTGCTCTGGCGGCGGAATTTTGTCCGTACCTACTTGGAGCGTGACATCTCGCAATTCGGTCCGCGTGTACCTGCGGAGACGCTGCGGCGATTCTGGACGATGCTGGCGAATAATCAGGCTCAGATTCTCAATGCAGCTACTTTGGCACGGGGTCTGGCTGTCGATGGCAAAACGGTTGCCGGTTATCTTGATCTCTTGGTTGATCTGCTGCTGGTACGACGGCTGCCGGCCTGGCATCGGGATGTTGGCAAGCGGCTAGTGAAGGCACCCAAAGTGTATGTGCGTGACAGCGGCATCGCCCACGCGCTGCTTGGCATTCGAGACAAGGAAGCTCTGCTCGGTCATCCGGTCGTTGGCCAAACTTGGGAGAGCTTTGTCATGGAGTCTCTGATCACTGCGGCACCGGACGGAACCGAGGCGCACTACTACCGAACCTCTAATGGAATCGAGGTGGACCTTCTTCTTACGCTTCCCGGCGGAGAGCTTTGGGCCATTGAGATCAAACGCACATCGGCGCCAAAGATCGAGCGCGGTTTTCATTCCGCCTGCGCCGATCTCAACCCGCAAAAGCGATTTTATGTGTATCCGGGCATCGAGCGATTTCCGCTCGACGATAAAACAGATGCTATTAGTCTCGTCGAACTTGCAAAGTCATTGCAGCCGGTCACATAGATGTAACTTGCGTCCTAGAGAATGCAGCCAAAAAAACAACGTCAATGCTGAATACTGCACCCTCACGCAATTACGTGAGGGTGAGATATGGGCAGTATTTGGCCTGGAAGCCGACTGCTGCGTGGTACACGCATATACCCAGTGACTACGCGGGAGAGGGATTACAGCATTTGTTGTGGAATTGGCTGCACGCTTAGCCCGGATTTAATGAAAAGAGAGGTCCAACGCCGATAAAGGCTCCTGTTCCTCTTTTTATTCGCTTTTTCAAGACTGCTCTTGTAGGATGGATTCAGTTCGAGGACTGTTGTTGAACAACACCACTTGCTTTCATCGCGAAATGACAAACCCATGCGGTGCGCAAAGAGGCTATAGGTGAATTTTGTAGCCATCGATGTTGAAACAGCCTGCTCTGATCGGTCGAGTATTTGCCAGATAGGCATAGCTGTATTTCAACAAGGGCAAATGGTTCGGTGCGATGGAGCACTCATTAATCCGGAGACAGAGTTTTTGGCATTTAACTCTAATTTGCACGGAATCGTTCCCGCGCACGTTGCGTGCGCCCCGACTTGGGAGATGATGTATCCCGCTTTGCGAGAATTGTTGAGCAACCGCACTCTTGTGAGCCATACATACTTCGACAGAGTCGCTTTGTTGTCGGCATGTCGCCGGTATCATCTCGAAATGTTTCCCTATACGGAGTGGATGGACAGTTGCGAAATAGCTCGCAGGGCGTGGCCTCATCTTCCGAACCACAAACTCACCAGTCTGGCAGAGCGCTTCAAAATTAAATATCGCGCACACGATGCGGCAGAAGATGCGCGTGTTGCTGGGGAAATACTGCTTCTTGCGCGGGCGTCTACGAGAAAGCTGCATCCTGTCGGTCAAGCGTTACGCTGATTGGACTCGAGTGTGGAAATTTTGGCGAACGGAGAGTGTTCTTACAAGAACTGGCGGACAATCTCATGTGCAGGCTGGGACTTTAAGAGTGCCGAAGAAGTGAATTATGGGTACAGCAGTACAGAGTTCGTCCTACTTTGCCTACTGGGGGAAGGCGCGGCCTTGCGACGACGCTGCCCAGCGATATCATCTGCTGGCTTTTCACTCGCTGGATGTTGCAGCGTGCGGCGAGGCGTTGCTGCAACTGCCCTCCTTCTCTCTTGCTGTATTGTCGGCGGATTTAGGCTGGCCTCTTTCGGTGGTGGAGCGTTGGTTCGTCTTCTTCCTGGCGATCCACGATGTAGGCAAGTTTGCGCGTGCCTTTCAGGGCATCGTTCCGAATCTATCGCCGGATTTAGTGATGAAGAATTCCAGCAAACGATACAAACAACGACACGACACGCTGGGCTGGCTATTCTGGCGGGATCGCGGTGCGGTTCGAGTCCTTGGGCCGTCGCGGCAGGAAGAAGATTTCTGGGACGACTGGATGCGAACGGTATCGGGGCATCATGGCAAGCCACCGCAAGAGACCGCTTCAGGTGGAAGCAGGCCGCTCGACTCGGAGGATTTCTTTCTGCCTGAAGACTTCGATGCGGCTCTATGCTTTGTCGATGAGATGAAGGATCTGCTCCTCTCCGACGAGTTGCCAGCGCTGGGGGCAAAAGAGATTGGAATACTGAAGCGACACTCATGGAGGCTTGCGGGATTAGCGGTGCTGGCGGATTGGCTGGGTTCCGATTCTGAAATCTTTCCTTACCGCGAAGAGCCTTTCCCAATCAAAGACTACTGGAAGCAGGTCGCCCAGCCGCGAGCCGAGACTGCTGTCCGCGCAGCAGGCCTGAGAGCTTCTGCCGTGCGCAGGTGGAACGAAGGCGACAACGCGTTTTCCGAACTGCTTGGCAAGGAAAAGATCCCTACGCCGTTGCAGGAGTATGCGGCGACAGTCGAAATCGGCGCAGGACCGCAGCTGTTCTTGCTGGAGGACGTAACCGGATCGGGGAAGACAGAGGCAGCATTGCTGTTGGCACATCGATTGATGGCGGCTGGTTGCGCGCAAGGGGTCTACTTCGCGCTCCCTACGATGGCTACGGCGAACCAGATGTATGAGCGAGTGGGAAGAGTCTACCGCAGACTGTATGAGCCGCAGACTGAGCCATCGCTGATCTTGTCGCATGGTGCGCGGCAGATGGTAGAGAGCTTTCGTCAGAGCGTGTTGAAGTCGGGTGAACAGCCGCAGGACATGAGCTATGCGAATGATGACCTGAGTGCCAGCGCGCAGTGCAGCGCATGGTTGGCGGACAACCGCAAAAAGGCTCTATTGGCGGACGTGGGCGTGGGCACGATCGATCAGGCGTTGTTGGGAGTGCTTCCCGTGCGGCATCAATCGCTGCGCCTGCTGGGCTTGTCGGGTAAGGTGTTGGTGGTCGATGAGGTCCACTCCTACGACGCGTATATGAGCACGCTGCTGGAGGGATTGCTGGAGGTGCAGGCATTACAGGGCAGCAGCGTAATTATGCTTTCAGCAACTCTATCCGCTGGGTTGCGGGCTAAGTTTGTGGCTGCCTTTCAAAAGGGTTGTGGTGGTACTTCTAACGTTCTTATACCGGAGATGCGCTATCCGTTGGCGACGCAAGTGCGCGGCCGTATTGACGTGCGTACTCACGCCTGCAAGACGCGACCGCAACTGGTGCGCCGGGTGCAGGTTGAGCCGTTGCACAGTGAGCAGAACGTGTTTGAACTCATTGTGCGCGAGACCGAAGCGGGACGCAGTATCTGTTGGATACGCAACACGGTCGAGGATGCGCGACGAGCCTATGATGCGTTGCAACCTTCGCTGCCTGCCGAGCGCCTGCAACTTTTTCATAGCCGGTATGCCATGGGTGACCGGCTCGCGATTGAAGCAGAAGTGCTTCGGCGCTTTGGTCTCCATTCGACAGAAGCAGTGAGGCGTGGTCAGGTATTGATTGCTACGCAGGTCGTGGAGCAATCTCTGGATTTAGACTTCGACGTGATGGTGAGCGACCTTGCGCCGGTCGATCTAATGATTCAACGAGCGGGGCGTTTGCAACGTCATGCGCGCAGTGCAGAGGGCGATCTGGCCGCGGATGGTGTGGAGAGGCGCGAATCTCCAGTGCTGCATCTGCTCTGCCCGGAGTTTACGAATGAGCCAGATTCAAACTGGTATAAGCGGCTATTTCCCAAGGCGAGTTTTGTGTATCCCGATGTCGGTCAGCTCTGGCTAACCGAGCGAGCGCTGCTGGATGCGGGCTGCATCGTTACACCCGGCGAGCCGAACCAGATCGGTAGCGTGCGCACTCTGGTTGAAGCGGTCTACGGCAAGGACGCGGGAGCGTTGGTGCCCGATGCGTTGCAACCAGCCATGGGAAAGCAGAATGGAAATATTCTGGCGGAGAAAAGTCTCGCTACATTCAATCGCCTCAATCTGGATGCGGGATATTGCGACGATGATAAAAACAAGTGGTACGAAGAAAGCCAGATTGCGACACGGTTAGGCGAAGAAAGCCGAACCATCTATTTGGCGCTAGAAGAGAATGGCGCGTTGCGGCCGCTGCTTAATGCCGAGCACTTTCCCTGGGAGCACTCTGCGGTGCGAATCGATGCACGAAAGCTGGATGGACTGGCACCGGAGTGGCAGACGCGTTTTGGTGCGGCTATTGAAGCACTGCGCAACCAGTATCGGCTGTTGGCAGAGGATGCCTTCGTGCTTCCTTTGGTACGCGAGGGCGAAGTCTGGTTCGGCCTGTGTATGAGCGGTGGTAAGGTTCAGAGGGTTCGTTATGACAGCAAGTGGGGGTTGGGAATAGATTTGCCAAGCTGAGGAGATCAAGGAATGAATCTGCTATTGGACCAGTGGATCGAAGTGGAGAGGCACAGCGGTCAACGCGAGCGGATTGCTCCAGTGCAATTGACGGCGAACTCCAATGATCCAGTTGTGGAACTACTGGCTCCACGCGCGGATTTCCGTGGTGCGCTATATCAGTTTTTGATTGGCCTGCTGCAGACGGTCTATGCTCCTCAAGACATCGGTGAGTGGACGACTCGCTGGAATACCCCGCCCGACGAGGCTGAACTACAGAAAATTCTTGCGCCCTACGCAGCATCTTTTGAGCTGGACTCCACCGGCCCCGCATTTATGCAGGACTTCGATCTGCCGCCTACGGAGCCGATAGGGATAGCCGGGTTGCTGATCGAGACGCCGGGCGAGAAGACGATCAGCGACAACAATGACCACTTTGTGCATCGTGGCGGGGCGCAGAAGATCTGCCCAGCCTGTGCGGCTGTGGCATTGCTGACGCTACAGATCAACGCCCCTGAAGGTGGGCGAGGGAACAACGTTTCGGTTCGAGGCGGGGGTCCTTTGACGACACTGCGTCTGCCGCAGGATACTCGCTCAAGCCTCTGGCATAAGCTGTGGTCGAATGTCTTCCCCGACGACGTGCAGATCCCGGTGTTGAGCGATGTATTCCCATGGATGGCTGCGACACGCACCAGCGGACCGAATGGCGTGGGAGACACGACGCCGGAGACGGTGCATCCGCTACAAGCTTACTGGAGTACACCACGGCGGATTCGTTTGGACTTTGTGAATGTCACCGTTGGTGCCTGCGAACTTTGTGGCGTACAGGACGAGCGGTTGGTCCGCCAATACCGAGCTCGGCCTAATGGTGCACACTATACCGGGGCGTGGATGCACCCGCTAACGCCTTACAGTCACGATCCGAATGCAGAGAAGGTGCCGTGGTCGAGCAAGGGTCAGAAGGGGGGCATTGGTTACAGGCACTGGCTCGGACTGACTCTCGGCAAGGACGATAAACAGCCAGCAGCAGCAGAGGTGGTGGCCCACTTCAATCGCTTTGCCCATCGACTGCCCGAAGATGCTAAGGACACGAGGCTCTGGTGTTTTGGCTATGACATGTCAAGCGCAAAGGCGCGTTGCTGGTACGACTGCACGCTCCCTTTGCACACCGTCGCACCGGAGTTGCAGCGGCATCTTATTCGCGCGGTGGAGGAGTTGCTGGATGTCGCAAGCGATGCTGCTTCGTTACTGCACAAACAGGTCAAGGCCGCTTGGTTCAAGCGTCCTGCGGACGTGGGGAATGAACCCGCGGTGCAGCTTGGCTTCTGGCAGTCATCCGAGACAAAGTTCTATGAATTGCTGAATAAAATCGTCAATGCCGACCTACAGGATGACTCGGTGTTGGTTCCGTTCTACCGCGAGTGGCTGATCTATGTGAGCAATCTGGCGCTACAGCAGTTCGACGATTGGGTGCTTGCCGTTCCGGTCGAAGAGATGAACATGGAGCGAGTGGTGAAGGCTCGCGCCGGTCTTGCCAAGTGGCTCAACAATGGCAAGTCTGCAAAGGAACTTTGGGAGCTGGTCAACGAGATGAGAGAGGTGCGGGCATGAGTTCGAGTGTGCAGTATCTGGACGACTCACAGTGTTTCTGGTTGCGCGAATGGTGTCGAGCCTTGCAGCCACAGGATGGGGAAGGTGCCCCTGTGTCGCCTGCCTTGCGCCATCTGACCCGAGGCGACCGGGCAAAGCTCAAACGCTGCGTGTCGATTGAGGATCTGGAGATCGAGTCGGCGTCGAATCTTTTGGTCGAGCATCTTTCGCGGGACGCATGGGCAAAGAACTCTCATCTGAAGTCTTGGCTTCAGAAGAATGACTACGCTGCTCTGTTTCTGATTGCAGGTGTTCTGGCGCATGTGAAAATTAATTCCGCCGATGGCAAGAGTCTGGCTTGGCACGTGGGAAAGGCCACCACGCCGAAGGATGCGCTACCGCCGATGAGCGAGCTGCGCTTCAAGCGGATGCTTCGTGCGCGAGACATCAAGGATTTTTATCGTCAGGTTCGACGCGCTGTGCAATTGGCCAAAGGCAACGTGGATGCCGTCGTTCTGGCCGATGACCTGCTGGCCTGGTGCTACGAGCAGAGCCTCGATACACGCGCATCCAAACCGAGCAACAGTTTGAAGTTTCGCTGGGCGCGCGACTACTACCTGACCGCGAAGGAAGATCGTGACTCGGAAGAGAACCGCTAATTCAAACCATAAGGAGCGTATTGCATGAGTCGTTTTATTCAGTTGCACCTGTTGACGTCTTACCCGCCCTCGAACCTGAATCGCGACGATCTCGGCCAGCCGAAGACGGCACGACTGGGAGGCGTGGAGCGACTGCGCATCTCATCGCAGAGCTTGAAACGCGCATGGCGCACCTCGGAGTTGTTCCAGCAGCAGTTGGCTGGAACAATCGGCACACGGACTAAGCGTTTGGGACGAGATGTCTTCGACGCGCTAAAGGCCGCTGGTATTGCCGAAAAGCAGGCTACAGAGTGGGCCTCGCAAGTTGCTCAGGTCTATGGAGCGGTCAAGAAGGACAATCCGCTGGAGATCGAACAACTGGTTCATGTGGCACCGGAAGAGCGGCAGTCGCTGAATGCGCTCATTGCCACGCTGGTTCAGGAGAAGCGCGCGCCGAATAAAGAAGAACTTGACGGTCTGTTGCACGATCAGACTGCCGTGGATATTGCTATGTTTGGTCGTATGCTCGCTTCAAAGACTCAGTTCAATTCAGAGGCGGCAGTGCAGGTCGCCCACGCAATCGGGGTTCACGCATCGCCCATCGAGGACGATTACTTTACTGCGGTGGACGATTTGAACAAGGATGATTCTGGCGCTGGGCACGTCGGCGAGTCAGGCTTTGCGCAGGCGTTGTTCTACCAGTACATCTGCATTGACCGCGAGCAGCTCAAGAAAAATCTGGGCGGAGATGAGGCCCCTGACGCAGCCGAGGCGCTGACCCAGCGAGCGATTCATGCGTTGGCTGAGGCCGCGCTCAAGGTTGGACCCACGGGCAAGCAGAACAGCTATGCCAGTCGCGCCTATGCGCACTTTGCGTTGGCGGAGAAGGGCAGCCAGCAGCCGCGTTCGCTGACTCTGGCGTTCCTCAAGCCCATCGCAGGAGAAGACTATGCGGTCGATGCCGTAGCGGCCCTGTTGAAGGTGCAAGCCAACATGGATCAGGTCTACGGTGCATGTGCGGATGCGCGCGCTAGCTTCAATGTCTTCTCCGGCGAGGGCTCTGCGCAGGCTTTGCTCGACTTTGTGGCTGCGGAGTAATCCATGGCGGACTATCTTGTAGTGCGGCTCTACGGGCCGCTGGCGAGTTGGGGAGAGATTGCGGTTGGCGAGTCGCGTCACTCGGCCGTCTATCCATCGAAGTCGGCGCTGCTTGGGTTGCTGGGCGCCGCGCTCGGCGTGGTGCGCGAGGACGATGCTGGGCAGCAAGCCCTGACCGAAGGCTATCGTTTCGGAGTGAAGCTACTCTGTGCTGGAACACCGTTGCGCGACTATCACACGGTGCAATCTCCGCCTCAACAAAGAAAGGTATTTTGGCGTAGCAGGCGGCAGGAGCTGGCGGCCGATAAGCTCGGCACCCTGCTCTCGACCCGGGAGTACCGCTGCGACAGTCTTGCGGTGGTTGCGGTGGAAGCCTTGCCGGGGGCGCGCTGGAGTCTGGAGGAACTGGCCACAGCTCTCCGGCAACCGCGCTTTGTCTTGTATCTGGGGCGGAAGTCCTGTCCGCTGGCCTTGCCGCTTGCACCGCAGCAGGTGAAGAATTCAACCCTCTACGCGGCTCTGGAACATGCGGAGCAGAACTCTCTGCTGTCGCTGCTGATGTCGGAACCGAAGCAACCCTGGCCGAGTTGGCAAGACAAAAAACTTCTGCGACCCGCAACGCCACGCTACTACTGGGAGGACGGAATGGAGTCGGGCATAAAGCCAGACATGCAAGTGGTCCGGCACGATCAACCCCTGTCGCGACGACGCTGGCAGTTTGCTCCGCGCCGCGAGTGGGTCGCGCTGAGCGTGGAGGACGACCGATGAGCTACTACTTTTCGAAGGTGCAGTTGAGTTCACAGCCTCAGGGGCGGGAACTATTGCGCAGCTTGAGCGCTCAAGGCGATGCGTACTTCGACCACGCACTGATATGGAAGTTGTTTCCCGGCGACGGCGCAGCGCGGGACTTTCTCTTTCGCCGGGAGCGGGAAGGGAATGGCCCGTTGAGCTACTATGCCGTCTCGCAGCGAGCGCCGCTTGCAATCGAAGGAATGTTGACCGTGCAAAGCAAGCCCTATGCGCCGAAGCTCAATGTCGGCGAGCGGATTCGCTTCGACCTGCGGGCGAATCCCGTCGTATCGCGCAAGACGGAGGGTGGCACCTCGCGGCGTCACGATGTGTTGATGGATGCGAAACGACTGGCAAAGGGCGTGTCGGGTCGCAAGGATGCAATGGACGCAGCCGCTCTCGAATGGTTGGCCAAGCGGGCAGCAGAGTGGGGTCTGTCAGTCCAGATGGAGAGCGTGCTGACCAGCGGCTATACCCAGCATCGGTTAAGAAGCAAGGGACGGAACATTGAGTTTTCCTCCTTGGACTACATTGGCATGGCTCAGGTCGCCGATCCGCAGCGTCTTGCCGTCGCGCTGCTACAGGGCGTGGGTCATGCTCGCAGCTTCGGTTGTGGATTGCTTCTGGTCAAAAGACTGCAATGAATACCATGCTCCCTAACTTAAAGCCGCTGCCGATGAAGGATCGCGTATCGATGATCTTCATCCAGTATGGGCAGATTGACGTGCTGGACGGTGCCTTCGTCGTTGTCGATCAGACGGGGGTGCGAACTCACATCCCGGTTGGCTCGGTGGCGTGCATTTTGCTGGAACCGGGAACGCGCGTCTCCCATGCCGCCGTGCATCTGGCTGCGACGGTTGGCACATTGCTGGTTTGGGTCGGCGAAGCGGGTGTGCGTCTGTATGCGAGCGGCCAGCCGGGAGGCGCTCGTGCGGATCGGCTGCTTTATCAGGCAAAGCTGGCCTTGGACGACGATCTGCGCCTCAAGGTCGTTCGCAAGATGTATGAAGTGCGCTTTCAAGAACCGTTCCCGGAGCGGCGCAGCGTCGAGCAGTTGCGCGGCATCGAGGGCGCGCGCGTGCGCGAGACCTACAAGCTTTTAGGCCAGCAGTATGGCGTCCACTGGCAGGCGCGCAACTACGACCACCAGCAGTGGGATGCCGCCGATATTCCCAACCGCTGCCTGTCGGCTGCAACCAGTTGCCTCTATGGCATCACCGAGGCCGCCGTGCTCGCCGCCGGATATGCCCCGGCCGTGGGCTTTATCCATACCGGAAAGCCTCTGTCGTTCGTCTACGATATCGCCGACCTATTCAAGTTCGACACCGTCGTCCCGGTGGCGTTCAAGATCGCGGCCAAAGCTCCGCCGCAACCGGAACGCGACGTTCGGCTTGGCTGCCGCGACATCTTTCGTTCCAGCAAGCTGCTAGCCAGAATCATCCCCATGATTGAAGAGGTGCTGTCCGCCGGCGAAATCGCGCCGCCCGAGGCACCTCCCGAGTCCATCCCTCCGGCTATTCCCAACCCCGAAGGCATCGGAGATGTCGGCCATCGTGTGCAGGATTGAGGGGAGAGGAGGAAAACCAGAATGAGCTTCCTTGCCGTGGTGACGGAAAACGTACCTCCCCGCCTGCGTGGACGCATGGCGATTTGGCTGCTAGAGGTTCGCGCTGGCGTCTACATCGGAGACGTATCAAAACGCACTCGCGAGATGATATGGGAACAGTTGGTATATGGCTTTGAAGATGGAAACGTGGTGATGGCCTGGGCCAGTAATCATGAATCCGGTTATGAGTTCCAGACCCTCGGCGTCAGTCGCCGCATGCCAGTAGAGATGGACGGCTTGATGCTGGTCGCTTTCCGCTCTGCTGATTCAACAGATCTTTGACAATTTAATTGGTGAAAGAAGAGACCTTGCGCATCTCTTCTGGAATCAACCTGCTACACTAAGTGCGTTCCCCGCACACGCGGGGCTGAACCGCAGCTGCTTTGTTCCAGCGCGCCGGCAACCAGGCGTTCCCCGCACACGCGGGGCTGAACCGTTTGCGAATAATCTACATACAGATCAGAGGAAGCGTTCCCCGCACACGCGGGGCTGAACCGCAACGGCCTAACCCCACACGCGGACTCAACCCGCGTTCCCCGCACACGCGGGGCTGAACCGCAGGTAGCCGACTCCCTCCACTGCTGCGTCGCGCGTTCCCCGCACACGCGGGGCTGAACCGACGGTTACTCGCCAGCGCGTTTGTTGTGACGAGCGTTCCCCGCACACGCGGGGCTGAACCGGCACCTGATAGCGGATGTAGACCTGAAACTTCGCGTTCCCCGCACACGCGGGGCTGAACCGGCTAGAAAATGTGATGTTCATTTTGCTCTCCAGCGTTCCCCGCACACGCGGGGCTGAACCGTTCCACAACTACGGGCCGTCGATGGAGAAGCCGCGTTCCCCGCACACGCGGGGCTGAACCAGAAGGTATCGAATGAAACAGACCACCATCCTCTGCGTTCCCCGCACACGCGGGGCTGAACCGTTGTCCCAGCCGAACATATGCACGAACGCATAGCGTTCCCCGCACACGCGGGGCTGAACCGACACGGCTAGTATCCGTCACAACGGCCATCGCGCGTTCCCCGCACACGCGGGGCTGAACCGCAGCTTGCTTGCCTCCCACTTGGCCAAATCAAGCGTTCCCCGCACACGCGGGGCTGAACCGGTTGGCAGACCGAGTAGCTACGCCCCCGATAGGCGTTCCCCGCACACGCGGGGCTGAACCGTCTTCGACGTAGAAGTTTCCCGTGGAACTGAGGCGTTCCCCGCACACGCGGGGCTGAACCGTCGTCATCCTCAAACTCACTACAGGCATGGGGGCGTTCCCCGCACACGCGGGGCTGAACCGTGGTTTATCGCGAGCATAGATAGAGGATATGGGCGTTCCCCGCACACGCGGGGCTGAACCGGCTCCGTAGGTAAGCTCTTCTCGTAATTCGCTGCGTTCCCCGCACACGCGGGGCTGAACCGGTGAAAACTGCCATACTGAGGTACGTTGGGGTGCGTTCCCCGCACACGCGGGGCTGAACCGCAGGTGCAGTTCGCGGCGTGGCTGGGGCGCTGGCGTTCCCCGCACACGCGGGGCTGAACCGATTCGCCGCGATGCTGTCGATGATCTCTTCCGGCGTTCCCCGCACACGCGGGGCTGAACCGTTCTGCCGCGGCTTGGTCGCAGTCGAGGTAAAGCGTTCCCCGCACACGCGGGGCTGAACCGACTATCTTCGCAGGCAGTGTTGTGCACAATGTGCGTTCCCCGCACACGCGGGGCTGAACCGTCAGTGCAGCGAGGACATACACCCGACGCTTAGCGTTCCCCGCACACGCGGGGCTGAACCGTTGAGCGCGGAGACGTGCCAAATCTCATCCTGGCGTTCCCCGCACACGCGGGGCTGAACCGAAACCTGGGCAGCTCGCGCTGCTGTTGTTGATGCGTTCCCCGCACACGCGGGGCTGAACCGGCAGGAGGACCTGGTCACCCTCCAGGACAGTGGCGTTCCCCGCACACGCGGGGCTGAACCGACGCTCGACATCAACGAGAAGATCATGCACTAGCGTTCCCCGCACACGCGGGGCTGAACCGAGGGAGGGGAGATCGGTGACATACCCCTTTGAGCGTTCCCCGCACACGCGGGGCTGAACCGCCGGGGTCGAGGTCCTGGATGGCCTGCACGGGCGCGTTCCCCGCACACGCGGGGCTGAACCGGGCAGGATCGAGGGCAGCGCGGAGGAGCGCGGGCGTTCCCCGCACACGCGGGGCTGAACCGACTTGGCAGGAGATTGAGGACTATTCGGCGGCGCGTTCCCCGCACACGCGGGGCTGAACCGCCTGAACGGCTATGATCTGGAAGAAGCAAAGCGCGTTCCCCGCACACGCGGGGCTGAACCGCCGCGGAGGGGAGATTGATTGCCGGAACGTAGGCGTTCCCCGCACACGCGGGGCTGAACCGGCGAATCCATCGTTCATCGTCTCGCGCGAATAGCGTTCCCCGCACACGCGGGGCTGAACCGTAAAAAAACTCCAGTTCGTCAACGTCATGGAGGCGTTCCCCGCACACGCGGGGCTGAACCGCGATGGAAGAAGGTATTCGCGCCGGCGGTGTTGCGTTCCCCGCACACGCGGGGCTGAACCGTCCAACGTCGACAACTATAAGCTCCAGGATCGGCGTTCCCCGCACACGCGGGGCTGAACCGTTAGACCGGCGATTGTCGAGGGTATTGTGATTGCGTTCCCCGCACACGCGGGGCTGAACCGTACAGGCTCACCACGACGACTACTCTAAGGCAGCGTTCCCCGCACACGCGGGGCTGAACCGGGAACGCAGGCGCTCGGATCGGTTCATGCGGAGCGTTCCCCGCACACGCGGGGCTGAACCGTCTACTTCCGCGAGCGGTACGGAGTGCCGGTCGCGTTCCCCGCACACGCGGGGCTGAACCGGCACTGTTCCGTTTGCAGCCGACAAAATCTCGGCGTTCCCCGCACACGCGGGGCTGAACCGACATTCGGCAGCTTTGAGACATCTTTCTTTTCGCGTTCCCCGCACACGCGGGGCTGAACCGGTGATGGCCGCGCAGGAACTGTTCTCGCCGCAGCGTTCCCCGCACACGCGGGGCTGAACCGCTGAACGTCTTCTGCGTGCCCGGAGGTCCATCGCGTTCCCCGCACACGCGGGGCTGAACCGTTACAACCCGCGCAGAGAGCCGTGGCCCGGAGGCGTTCCCCGCACACGCGGGGCTGAACCGGCTTCGAAAAAATGCTTGAGGCGAAGGATGGTGCGTTCCCCGCACACGCGGGGCTGAACCGGTATTGCGTACCGTTAGCCGTTGACGCTCGGGGCGTTCCCCGCACACGCGGGGCTGAACCGGCGCACAGCCGCGCGCTGGCAGTTTCCGCTCTGCGTTCCCCGCACACGCGGGGCTGAACCGGCGGAGTCAGCAGAGGAACAGTGAACCTACCGGCGTTCCCCGCACACGCGGGGCTGAACCGTCCGTTCAGGCCCTCGGCGCGATGCAGAGCCAGCGTTCCCCGCACACGCGGGGCTGAACCGTCACAACAGGCGCGGCTGATCGCGGAGTCGTTGCGTTCCCCGCACACGCGGGGCTGAACCGCTGCTCCAGATTCCAGCGGATTCGATGCCGAGGCGTTCCCCGCACACGCGGGGCTGAACCGACTTCAACGAGGCCGGCGAGATCATCATGACAGCGTTCCCCGCACACGCGGGGCTGAACCGACGATACCCAGCGTGGTGCGCATGACCTCACGGCGTTCCCCGCACACGCGGGGCTGAACCGCTGGCGGGCATCAGACTCGACGCCGCGCCCAGGCGTTCCCCGCACACGCGGGGCTGAACCGGCTTCGATGCCTCTGTGTTTCCGCCGAGATACGCGTTCCCCGCACACGCGGGGCTGAACCGTTGCTGGCGGAGATGAGGTCGGCGCAGAGATCGCGTTCCCCGCACACGCGGGGCTGAACCGACGACATCAACAATATGAACTCGCGCTGCCAGGCGTTCCCCGCACACGCGGGGCTGAACCGTCTGAACCTCACGATCCCCGAGTTTGCGCGTAGCGTTCCCCGCACACGCGGGGCTGAACCGGCCACAATGTCATTGCGATGATAAGTGGTAGTGCGTTCCCCGCACACGCGGGGCTGAACCGAAGGTTGCGCCGCTCGAGCGCAGCTTCGACAGGCGTTCCCCGCACACGCGGGGCTGAACCGTTCGTCACTGTCGGGCCGACCAGCGTAAGCACGCGTTCCCCGCACACGCGGGGCTGAACCGCAACTCCGCGTGCATAGGATGGCGCTCCCGGAGCGTTCCCCGCACACGCGGGGCTGAACCGGACATGAACAAGGCCGCGAAGGGCGCGAAGCAGCGTTCCCCGCACACGCGGGGCTGAACCGCGCAATCCGGGGCGAGAGTGCGCATTCACATGGCGTTCCCCGCACACGCGGGGCTGAACCGCCGTCGGCGCATTGCGCTGTCCAGAGATAGCTGCGTTCCCCGCACACGCGGGGCTGAACCGCACACGCTGAAGACGCCCACGGAAGAGCAGCAGCGTTCCCCGCACACGCGGGGCTGAACCGGTAACTCGCATCAAACTCGTCACGCGAAAAAGGCGTTCCCCGCACACGCGGGGCTGAACCGCGATCCTCTCTATGTGACGGCGGTGGGTTACAGCGTTCCCCGCACACGCGGGGCTGAACCGATGGAAGGCATCGACGATAAGATCAAAAAAGCGCGTTCCCCGCACACGCGGGGCTGAACCGATTGTGGTGGAGTTACTGTCGGGAATTGTGAGGCGTTCCCCGCACACGCGGGGCTGAACCGGCAATCTACGCGGCCGTATATCCGTCGATCACGCGTTCCCCGCACACGCGGGGCTGAACCGTAGTAGCTCATCGCGACCTGCGAGGTGGCGAAGCGTTCCCCGCACACGCGGGGCTGAACCGAAAGCCAGCACCAAGGCAGCACCCCTCACGGAGCGTTCCCCGCACACGCGGGGCTGAACCGTCCTTGAGTCGCATCGGGAACGCCTCGCCGATGCGTTCCCCGCACACGCGGGGCTGAACCGTCCTTCGCAGGTATCTTCTCCCTTTGCGGAACGCGTTCCCCGCACACGCGGGGCTGAACCGATTTGGGAGGTCACAGAGGGCGCACTGACCGAGCGTTCCCCGCACACGCGGGGCTGAACCGGATCGCGGAGTTGACCAGCCCATCTCCGTTGAGCGTTCCCCGCATACGCGGGGCTGAACCGCACTCCCTGAATCGCCCCGTGTTCTTGGTAGGGCGTTCCCCGCACACGCGGGGCTGAACCGACATCCTGGCCGTCATTGACTCTGAAGGAAAGGCGTTCCCCGCACACGCGGGGCTGAACCGGCACTCATTCATTGCATCGCCGCGCACATCCCGCGTTCCCCGCACACGCGGGGCTGAACCGCCAGCATGTCCGCGTCCTCAATGTCTTTGAGAGCGTTCCCCGCACACGCGGGGATGAACCGGGCAAGCGGTCAGCAGTCATTGTTGAAGCTCTGCGTTCCCCGCACACGCGGGGCTGAACCGCGACCACCAAATCTCTGATCCAGCCTTACGAAGCGTTCCCCGCACACGCGGGGCTGAACCGAGAGCCACCGGCAACCATCGCCTTTGCCAGTAGCGTTCCCCGCACACGCGGGGCTGAACCGACCCGCCCATCGCTCAGGCCTCTTCAGGTAAAGCGTTCCCCGCACACGCGGGGCTGAACCGTCTTGAGATACTGCGGGGTATACGTCTTCCGTGCGTTCCCCGCACACGCGGGGCTGAACCGCTGAACGAGATGCTCCCGGCCCCTAGACCTTAGCGTTCCCCGCACACGCGGGGCTGAACCGTCTTGAGATACTGCGGGGTATACGTCTTCCGTGCGTTCCCCGCACACGCGGGGCTGAACCGGCATACCGGCTTCGTATCAATTTCAGGTGGAGGCGTTCCCCGCACACGCGGGGCTGAACCGAAGCGTGTACTCAGTTGGAGGCCCGTCAAGGAGCGTTCCCCGCACACGCGGGGCTGAACCGCTGCTGGTTCTCAGCGGACGGCTCTTCAGTTCGCGTTCCCCGCACACGCGGGGCTGAACCGGTGAGCAAGGAGCAGAGCTATGTGGCGAAATGGCGTTCCCCGCACACGCGGGGCTGAACCGACGACTGAGCGTCGCCGCGCCAGAGGCGGCAGGCGTTCCCCGCACACGCGGGGCTGAACCGCGCAGCAGCACGAACAGAGCCCAGGTGATGAAGCGTTCCCCGCACACGCGGGGCTGAACCGCGGCCGACGTGATGACGCCCGCCGCCGTCCCAGCGTTCCCCGCACACGCGGGGCTGAACCGAAACCTTCGTCGCCGCCGGTGCCAAGATCACCGCGTTCCCCGCACACGCGGGGCTGAACCGCAGGCAGGCGTCTCCAATGCCAGCACCGACTAGCGTTCCCCGCACACGCGGGGCTGAACCGGAGGAAAAAACACCATGGCCAAGAAACTTACCGCGTTCCCCGCACACGCGGGGCTGAACCGGTTTCCAGGCGGTCGCAATCGACGTTGGTGAGGCGTTCCCCGCACACGCGGGGCTGAACCAGCCATAACGGATTTTCAGGAGTTCGAAATGACGCGTTCCCCGCACACGCGGGGCTGAACCGCCAGCGTCCTCCGGGGCGCTGCCTGATTCACAGCGTTCCCCGCACACGCGGGGCTGAACCGCGGTAGGTTGGTTGCGGGACGGGGAGTCGAACGCGTTCCCCGCACACGCGGGGCTGAACCGTCTCCCTCTATCGCAGTTCGCGGCGGGGATGCGCGTTCCCCGCACACGCGGGGCTGAACCGGCATACAGCTCCAGGCCAAGGTGCAGAACGCCGCGTTCCCCGCACACGCGGGGCTGAACCGCTGGAAAAGCTGCTCGCAGCACGAAAGCGGAGGCGTTCCCCGCACACGCGGGGCTGAACCGCCATCCCATTCGTCCGCCCCGAGCAAGCGTAAGCGTTCCCCGCACACGCGGGGCTGAACCGGCACTTGGGTTCATATCTCTGTTGTCCCAACAGCGTTCCCCGCACACGCGGGGCTGAACCGGCGGCAATAAAGAAGGAAGCCAACCCACTCGGGCGTTCCCCGCACACGCGGGGCTGAACCCACTAATTCACTCTCTTCGATCCACCCTTCGGCGCGTTCCCCGCACACGCGGGGCTGAACCGCCGATGCCGGGGATGCTGTGATACGCGCGATCGCGTTCCCCGCACACGCGGGGCTGAACCGTTGACGGGTAAATATGTATATCTGGATTTCACGCGTTCCCCGCACACGCGGGGCTGAACCGCCTATGGTCCGGGGAGGAGGGGGAACCTGTACGCGTTCCCCGCACACGCGGGGCTGAACCGGTCGAACACGAAAACACGGATGCACTCCACGAGCGTTCCCCGCACACGCGGGGCTGAACCGGCATCTCCACTACGCTGATTTCGTATGGCGCGGCGTTCCCCGCACACGCGGGGCTGAACCGGAGATGAAGGGCGATTTTGGTGCCGTGTCGACGCGTTCCCCGCACACGCGGGGCTGAACCGGAATCATGTGATGGCGGAAGACACCCTGCAAAGCGTTCCCCGCACACGCGGGGCTGAACCGGATCGACGGGATACGCCGTCCGAGACTGAGAGGCGTTCCCCGCACACGCGGGGCTGAACCGCGGCGGACGTTACTGGGGTTTGATGGCAAAAAGCGTTCCCCGCACACGCGGGGCTGAACCGTGTTCATGACGCCATTCTGAAGCTGCGGAACAGCGTTCCCCGCACACGCGGGGCTGAACCGCGACCAAGAGAGATTGAACCCTTTGAAGATCAGCGTTCCCCGCACACGCGGGGCTGAACCGAGTCTTGCTCACAGACATCCACCGCTTGTCTGGCGTTCCCCGCACACGCGGGGCTGAACCGTGGTCTGTTCCACTCTGCTTGAGTTATGTTTTGCGTTCCCCGCACACGCGGGGCTGAACCGATCTTCGGCTCGACCATGGGCGGTCTGCAACCGCGTTCCCCGCACACGCGGGGCTGAACCGGGTGTGGCAACGCGGCCTGACGACGAGGGGCTGCGTTCCCCGCACACGCGGGGCTGAACCGCACCTCGAAAACATCCTCGGAAACACCCCGATGCGTTCCCCGCACACGCGGGGCTGAACCGACCACCAACGGCCACAGCATCCCCATGAACCCGCGTTCCCCGCACACGCGGGGCTGAACCGACGCGCAGCTCGTATTCGTTGAGCGATCTTATGCGTTCCCCGCACACGCGGGGCTGAACCGACCACGTACTACTGCCGCATCGGCGCAGTCGAGCGTTCCCCGCACACGCGGGGCTGAACCGACACTGTTGGCCGTCTGGAGGTCAGTCGTCGCGCGTTCCCCGCACACGCGGGGCTGAACCGCCCGACGTTCATGCCGAACTTCCCATTCAGCAGCGTTCCCCGCACACGCGGGGCTGAACCGTCGAGCCCAGATGCTGGCGGCTCCTCGGCGCTGCGTTCCCCGCACACGCGGGGCTGAACCGATTGAACTCCTGCCTGATGGTGTAGATATGGCGCGTTCCCCGCACACGCGGGGCTGAACCGGGATCGAAGAACCGGAACAAGCAGCGCATCCGGCGTTCCCCGCACACGCGGGGCTGAACCGACGCTGATCCAGTGCAAGGCGGACCAGTCTAGGCGTTCCCCGCACACGCGGGGCTGAACCGTCTTGCCGCTCCGGTTGCGCAGCAGCAGAATCGCGTTCCCCGCACACGCGGGGCTGAACCGTTATTTTTCGCCGAGTCGATGGCGCGGGCCGGGCGTTCCCCGCACACGCGGGGCTGAACCGGTCCTCATCGCGATAGCGGCGACCGCGTGCCAGCGTTCCCCGCACACGCGGGGCTGAACCGACGTCACCATGTCGGCCGCTTCACTACCCCAAGCGTTCCCCGCACACGCGGGGCTGAACCGCGATTGATGGAGCTGCATCCGCCATAGGTGAGGCGTTCCCCGCACACGCGGGGCTGAACCGCCCCAGCCCACATATTGGATCTGAGCCCAATCGCGTTCCCCGCACACGCGGGGCTGAACCGCAGTAGCACTCCAATCCATTTCCACATTCCTCGCGTTCCCCGCACACGCGGGGCTGAACCGACAACCTCCGACGCCGTGCGCACCATCATCCAGCGTTCCCCGCACACGCGGGGCTGAACCGGTATGGGCGCCGTCTCTGCACTCGGCGCGCCAGCGTTCCCCGCACACGCGGGGCTGAACCGCTGATCGCCACGGAAGAGGTTGCCGCGCAGCTGCGTTCCCCGCACACGCGGGGCTGAACCGCTCCAGCTATCTCACAGGCTTCAATTACCTTTGCGTTCCCCGCACACGCGGGGCTGAACCGCGCAGATCACTGGCTTCGGCGTCGGCGAGGAGGCGTTCCCCGCACACGCGGGGCTGAACCGATCCTCCCCAGTCGGTGGAGACGCGTGTGACGGCGTTCCCCGCACACGCGGGGCTGAACCGTTCATCGATAACAATGCCAAAGTTGCGGCTTCGCGTTCCCCGCACACGCGGGGCTGAACCGAAAGAACCCGAGCTTTTTCATGCCCTCCATTTGCGTTCCCCGCACACGCGGGGCTGAACCGACGTATTGGCAGAATTCGCTCTACCTCGGAGAGCGTTCCCCGCACACGCGGGGCTGAACCGCCGGTCGACAATACCATCCGCACGTCGGTCACGCGTTCCCCGCACACGCGGGGCTGAACCGGTGCCGGTGGCGACGAGGATTGAGGAGGGGGAGCGTTCCCCGCACACGCGGGGCTGAACCGCTGTTCTGGCGTTGCCATCTCTCGCTCCGCTCGCGTTCCCCGCACACGCGGGGCTGAACCGCGCGCAATCTCTTTCCGCCAGCGCAGCGGCCTGCGTTCCCCGCACACGCGGGGCTGAACCGTAAATCCGTAGCTGACGACGTTGCCATAGCCAGCGTTCCCCGCACACGCGGGGCTGAACCGAAAGCGACGAGAGCACCGCGCAGATGTGGTCGGCGTTCCCCGCACACGCGGGGCTGAACCGATCCTCGGGCACCCGATCATCTCTGTCAGCGAGCGTTCCCCGCACACGCGGGGCTGAACCGGCCTTCCAGAGTCGCTCGGCAGCCTGCACGCCGCGTTCCCCGCACACGCGGGGCTGAACCGGGACAGCGCCAGAGCATGGAGCTGGCGCGCAAGCGTTCCCCGCACACGCGGGGCTGAACCGACAGCCCGCGCTTTCGTGTGCGGCACATAAATGCGTTCCCCGCACACGCGGGGCTGAACCGACCCCACCCTCGCCAAACTCATCCAGGCAGACGCGTTCCCCGCACACGCGGGGCTGAACCGGGACAGAAGATGCATTCAAGAACATTTACCGCGCGTTCCCCGCACACGCGGGGCTGAACCGTTCGGCGGCGGTGAGGGGCATGGCCATTACGAGCGTTCCCCGCACACGCGGGGCTGAACCGACGGTGGATGAAGTAACGAAGGCGAGGGTTGAGCGTTCCCCGCACACGCGGGGCTGAACCGTAATGTGCCAGAGACCACAGGCTCTGCATTTTGCGTTCCCCGCACACGCGGGGCTGAACCGCAGGAGATTGACTTCCTGCACTGTTACGCGGGGCGTTCCCCGCACACGCGGGGCTGAACCGACAATGCTAAAACCGAGCATCGGCCGAGAGAAGCGTTCCCCGCACACGCGGGGCTGAACCGTTCTCGCTCCGATCAGACCTACTATCCGAGCTGCGTTCCCCGCACACGCGGGGCTGAACCGGCCGTGGTGGCAGCGAACAACTGGGACGGCACGCGTTCCCCGCACACGCGGGGCTGAACCGTACTGATATAATGCTGATCGTTTTGATGTCGGGCGTTCCCCGCACACGCGGGGCTGAACCGCAACCGCAGCGGCGAATGCTGTCTATAACCCTGCGTTCCCCGCACACGCGGGGCTGAACCGGTTTCGGACGGGAAGTTCGTAAACGCAACAGGGCGTTCCCCGCACACGCGGGGCTGAACCGGCACTGGGCGACACGACGACGGGGACACAGGCGCGTTCCCCGCACACGCGGGGCTGAACCGAGCGTGTGCGTAGCCGCGGAGATCGAGATAGCGCGTTCCCCGCACACGCGGGGCTGAACCGTCGACAATCAAAATGATGGGGTGTGGCCGCATGCGTTCCCCGCACACGCGGGGCTGAACCGTTAGCCGCAGAGGTGAGCCTATCGACGGCTGAGCGTTCCCCGCACACGCGGGGCTGAACCGGGAGCGGTGGAACTGGCCGCGTCGAGCGATTCGCGTTCCCCGCACACGCGGGGCTGAACCGATAGGCGATTATCTGCTGAAAATCTTGCCTGAGCGTTCCCCGCACACGCGGGGCTGAACCGACCGCCTCCATGCGGATGATCGACAACCCGGAGCGTTCCCCGCACACGCGGGGCTGAACCGTAATCCCACATCACCGGAACTCCCTGAAGCCAGCGTTCCCCGCACACGCGGGGCTGAACCGCCGAGCGTTACTGGATGCCGCCACCGCGCGCGGCGTTCCCCGCACACGCGGGGCTGAACCGTCACAGCAGCGAACGATGTGGTTTCCGCCGCCGCGTTCCCCGCACACGCGGGGCTGAACCGCAAGCACAGCAGGCTTGGAGTCTCAATTGCTGGCGTTCCCCGCACACGCGGGGCTGAACCGATTAGCAATCCGTTCGTGTTGGGCCTGGTACTGCGTTCCCCGCACACGCGGGGCTGAACCGCAAATCCAGCTGTCGCCGGAATCAGCATTGCTGCGTTCCCCGCACACGCGGGGCTGAACCGCGAGTGGGGATGCGCGCGCCGAAACAGCGATCGCGTTCCCCGCACACGCGGGGCTGAACCGGCTCACCGCCCCAACAGTTCTCCGCTGGAACCGCGTTCCCCGCACACGCGGGGCTGAACCGGGTGAACGTCCAATACCGGCTTCAGTCCTGATGCGTTCCCCGCACACGCGGGGCTGAACCGCTCGCTGCGGAGGCCTCTGCAAAATGAGCGCTGCGTTCCCCGCACACGCGGGGCTGAACCGATCTTGCATGGGCTTGCGATCCAGGCGCTCAAGCGTTCCCCGCACACGCGGGGCTGAACCGGATACCCGCTCGACAAACGCCGCACCGCTGATGCGTTCCCCGCACACGCGGGGCTGAACCGCGCGTGGCCGGCCGGCGCAACACACTCACCGTGCGTTCCCCGCACACGCGGGGCTGAACCGCATGCCCTCGCGGCATTCGGCTTCATGGAGATGCGTTCCCCGCACACGCGGGGCTGAACCGTTCGGGCGCGAAGGATCGCGCAACGTCTCCCAGCGTTCCCCGCACACGCGGGGCTGAACCGAACGTCTTGACCTCAGACAACCGGGCATATCAGCGTTCCCCGCACACGCGGGGCTGAACCGGTGGATGGATACTGCCGTACTCGATACGCAACGCGTTCCCCGCACACGCGGGGCTGAACCGCGCATGCGAGTTCTTCGGGTTCCGCGCACCATGCGTTCCCCGCACACGCGGGGCTGAACCGACGATCATCCATGAATGCTGCGGCGATCTGCGGCGTTCCCCGCACACGCGGGGCTGAACCGCAGCGGTAAAAAGTGGCGTATGGCTTGTGGTAGCGTTCCCCGCACACGCGGGGCTGAACCGGGTCAATCGCTGGATTGGGCGGGGATGGCTGAGCGTTCCCCGCACACGCGGGGCTGAACCGGTACTCCCCAGACCTTCCGCGACGGGGGTAACGCGTTCCTCGCACACGCGGGGCTGAACCGGACGTCATGAAGAGATTGAATCTGCCGCATCGGCGTTCCCCGCACACGCGGGGCTGAACCGCCCATCGAGATCTCGGCCGCCGCCGGCGCAAGGCGTTCCCCGCACACGCGGGGCTGAACCGGATCGCAACCAGCGCAAGGCCATCCTCGATTCGCGTTCCCCGCACACGCGGGGCTGAACCGTCTGAACCTCACGATCCCCGAGTTTGCGCGTGGCGTTCCCCGCACACGCGGGGCTGAACCGCCTCGCGCAGCCGTTGGAGCATAAACCATGCTGCGTTCCCCGCACACGCGGGGCTGAACCGATGGATGCGGCAAAGGCAATACATATGGTCGCGCGTTCCCCGCACACGCGGGGCTGAACCGACTAGACTAATGAGCCAAGCACGTTTAGTTCAACGCGCCGGGTCTAATCCCACCGTCTTCAGGCGGTCAGCTTTAGCAAGCTCCTAAGATGTTGTGAGGGGCAGGCTGAAATGGGCGAGTATGGGACAAGCGGGCACGCGATATGGGACATCAAATATCACCTGATCGTGGATCACGAAGTATCGGCACCCTATATTGCGTGGAGAAGTGGCCGAGCGTGCCCGCGATGTGATTCGGCAGATATGCCAGGCTCGGGAGGTGAGGATCGTGCGCGGGGCGGTGTCGCCGGATCACATCCATCTGCTGGTGTCGGTACCGCTGTTGTTGTCGGCAGCGAAGTTGGTGCAGTACGTGAAAGGGAAGTCAAGCCGAGAGTTGCAGCAGGATTTTCCTCATTTGCGCAAGAGATACTGGGGCCAGCACATATGGGCGCGGGGCTACTTTTGCGCGACGGTGGGCGTAGTGGATGAGAAGACGATCATGGAGTACATCGAGAACCAGAAGTGGGATGACGATGCGGAGAGCTTCAAGATAACGGAGCCCACCAAGCCTTAAGCCGGCTTGAGCCGGGAGCCCTTCAGGCGGCTTCTAGCCGCAACTGCGACCTTCAGTCGCAATACAACCTACCGGCTTCAGCCGGTAGCGGTTTAGAACGCATCCGCACAATCTCCAAAGCCACAGAACCGGACGACAGGGTATTCACCAATGTCACAGGCAAGCCCGCAAAAACTCTTTACAGCTCGCTGATTGCGGATCTTCTGAACGAGGCGAATCTGCGCGAAGGCACGCAGGGCGTTCCGCGTTCGACTTATTCCTTCCGGCATACCTACGCCACGCTCAGATTGCAGGAGGGCGTGGACGTGTATTTCCTCGCCGAGCAGATGGGAACTTCTGTCCACATGATTGAAAGCCACTATGGACACGTGAACACGATCAAGCACGCCGATCGCGTGTTACAAGGCATGGCGGGATGGGAACTCCCGCAAGCGGACGACGCCAAGGCTAAGGCGTCGAAAGCAGCAGAGACCCACGATAAATCCAAAAGAGGTCAGCGCAACAAGCCGCGTTGACCGTGAACCTCCCGAAGCTGTCTTTTGCCGGAGCCGCTGGCGGAGGCTGGCGCAGGGAGGTAATTGTTCCAAAGTCCGGCCCGGACTCTCCTCACTGAAGTTGTTCTGATTTGGCGCTGCCCCGCTGGGGCGCTTTAAGCGGCAAATCTCTCTGCACGTGCCGCCGCTAGCGGCTGTTTTCGTGCGTGCTCATCCTGGCATGTTCTCCGCAGTGCCGGACTAGGGCCGCTTCGGCCCGCGCTTAGTCCGGCGCTGTGAGGCGTTTCTGCATACGAACGTATACATACAACGCTCTTCATGCGATGGTGGAACCGTAGTCAGAAGTTTGTTTCATTTATCTGACACGAGGTTAACTATGTCCACTCCGGCATTCAGCATTCCAGCCGCCATCCGGGATCGTATCTCTGCCCCGGCGCAGCCGCGCGTCTGGACCCCGGAGGACTTTGCCGACCTGGGGCCGCGCACCGCAGTCGATCAGGCCCTCCACCGGCTGGTTGCTTCCAAAAGCCTGCGGAGGATTGCGCGCGGCTTCTATGGCACACCCCAGGACAACCGGCTCACCGGAAAGCCCACCTATCCCAACCCGCGCGACGTGATCGACGCGCTGGCCCGCAAGGGCAAGGTCCGGGTGGTGGTCGATGGCCTCACCGCCGCCAATGACCTCGGGCTCACCTACGCCGTTCCGGCGCACATCGGCGTGCTTACCGATGGCCGCCTGCGGCCCATCACCCTCGGCAACCTGACCCTCGACTTCCAGGCCGCCGCGCCCAGCCGCCTCTACTGGGCAGGCCGTCCCGCTATGCGCTTCGTGCAGGCGCTTCATTGGCTGCGCGACATGCTTCCGTCCGATGACGGAAGCCTCCGCAAGCGCCTCGTCTCCATCCTCAGAGACCCCGATCATGGACAGTCCATCCAGGATGACTTGCGCAGCGGCCTGTCGGCGCTGCCGGAGTGGATGCGGGTGATCGTGCGCGACCTGCTCCAGCAGGCGAACGCTGGAGCGCCGCCGCCGGTAGAGAAAGCGAAGCCCTCCAGACGCGCACCGGCACCGGCCCATATCATGAAGAGGGCGAGGGGTTCGAGCAGCCGATGACCGAGGGTTTTCAAACGGTACTGGCTGCGAGCGACAAGGAGCGCCGCGACCTCTTTGTCGGCGCTGCCGACCGCCTGCGCACCAATGAGCAGAACATCGAAAAGGATTTCTGGGTTTGTTGGACGCTCGATGCGCTCTTCAATGAACTGGATGCCGGTGGGCCACGATCTCCGAGACTAGCGTTTCGTTCTTATTTTGAGTACAATCGTTCTCGTAATGAGAACAGAAATTAGAACATCTGATGCACCACTTGCGAACCTGCTCTTCGGCCAGACCCGAGGTCGCATCCTTGCGACCTTGTACGGCAATCCCGACGAGGCTTTCTTTGTTCGTCAGATCGCCCGCAGTGTCGAGGTCAGCGTGGGGACCGTTCAACGCGAACTGATTACGCTTGCAGATGCGGGTCTCATCTCTCGGTCGCAAACTGGCAACCAGGTCTTCTATCGTGCGAACCGTGACCAACCGGCGTTCGCCGAATTACATGCGCTTCTTGCCAAGACCGCTGGTATCTTCCACCAGCTTGCGGAAGCACTTTCTCCCTTGTCGAAAGCAATTGAATTCGCTTTCGTCTACGGTTCGTTTGCGCGTGGGGAGGAGAGATCGGAGAGCGATATCGATCTGATGGTCGTCGGCCAAGTCACGCTCGACCAACTGCTGGAGCGACTCACACCGTTGGAGCGCACCTTAGGACGCCCCGTGAATCCTACGGTCTACTCTAGTGAAGAGATGCGAGCGAAGCTGAAGGCGGGCAATCACTTTCTGAAAGCCATTCAGAAAGGCAAGAACACCTTCTTGATCGGAGACGAGCATGAGTTTAGAAAGCTACTTTAAGAACGGCGGGCTCAAGAAGGAGGCGACGAGTCGGCAGGAGATCGCGGATCAACTGGGCCTCGTCTCCCGCTGTATGAAGGATGCGAACGTTGAAGGCATATCCGATGACCTTCGCTTCTATACAACCTTCAACGCGGTATTGGCTCTCGCCAATATTGCACTCCGCGCCAGCGGCTACCGCACGACGACGCAGCCAGGGCATCATATGCGAACGATCGAGACGCTGGAGTATACCGTCCAAGCGGACAACAAGACGATTCGCAAGATCATGGCCTTCTCAAAGAAGCGCAATGTGGCGAGCTACGATTCCGCTGGAAGCATCTCGAATGAGGAACTCAAGCAGATTCTTTCAACTGCTGAGAGTTTGCAGCAGACTGTTGAGACTTGGTTGGCGGCCAACTATCCCGAACTCTTGAAGCAGTAGCTTTGAATACGCACTACATGATGTGAAGCTATACGTTAGGTTCAGTCCGCCGTGACAGCCACCTCTTCAAAGTGCCATGCAATTCCGAGATGACATGGCATAAATGCTTGGTTGTGATTCAACGTCGTATGGGCTGGTTTCTCCACGACATCGCGAAGTAGAGATCGCTACAGGATCAGAGATGCAGCGATAAGGACATCTAGGAACTTGTTGAAATTTGGCTAATCTGTGCGGGTTTATTGGTGATTTGTATCGTTACGTTGGCTGGATTGCTTCGGAACTCGTGTTTTGCGAGTGTTTACGCGGCTTTTGCGGCCTTGCGGAAGGCCGTTTCAGGCCCTCCGGCTGTCTTCAGGCACACTGCTCTCGGAGCCTTGCCGGTTGTCTTTGCGCGATCAGACGGGGGAGACGCAGCAGGTTGTGCGCGGCGCAACTGAAGACGAACAGCCAGTCGACTTTCTCCAGTCCGCGTAGCTTGACCTGACGCAGCGGGCCGGTCTGCTTCAGCCATCCGAAGCCCTTTTCGACCAGCCATCGCCGACTCAGGCTGATTGCATAGCCGGGCTGCCGCGTGGTGCGGCGATCCAGATTGCTGCTGCGGCCCTTGTCGTTCTTTGTAACATGCGGAGTTACATTCAACTCTCATGCCGTACGCACAAAATCCTTGGTGTCGTAAGCCTTGTCCGCGCCCACCGTGATGCGTCGCGAACGATCCTTCTGTCGCTCGTCGAGCATCAACAGCGCGGCGTCGCGCTCGGCGAATCCATCCGCCGTGGTGGCCAGTCGTGGCGGCGATCAGACCGTTGCGATTCTCCACCAGCGCGTGGCCCAGATAGCTCAACTTCGACTCCTTGCCGTAGCTCTTCTTGTACAGCCGTGCGTCCGCATCAGTGGTCGATTCATGCGTCTTGTTCGAGCGCTTCTGACCGCGGAAGTCCGTGCCATTACCGTCGTCCGGGCCATCCTTGGCGCGAAAACTCTTCTGCGAAGCCCACGCCTCCACCCCACGGACGAAGACCTGTCCGTGGGGACCCCGGCCTGAATCAGCGTTCCATCCACGGTGAAGTGCTCGTCACTCATAAACTTCTTCGCCCGCACGTTCACCTCCGTGAAGAATCGCTGCGCGACATCGCTCGTCAGCAGGCGGTCGCGGTTCTTGGAAAACACCGCGTGGTTCCACATCGAATCGTCCATGCCCAGGCCGACAAACCAGCGAAACAGCAGGTTATAGTCGATCTGCTCGACCAGCAATCGCTCCGAGCGCACCGAGTAGAACACCTGCAATAACAAGGCCCGCAGAATGTACTCCGGCGCAATCGAAGGACGGCCAGAGTCCGCATACAGCGCATCGAACTCCGCGCTCAGCGAACCCAACACCGCGTCCGTCAGCTTGCGAACCGCACGCAACGGATGGTCCACCGAAACCCGCTGCTCCAACGACACATAGCTGAACATCCCATCCTCTACACGCTCATCTCCACGCATGGATGTTAGACGAATCAACCCATAAACCAGTTGCGAAAACCCCCGCCTTTTTCAACAAGTTCCTAGACAACAGTCGAGGCCCGGATCACACCATAACAGTCAAGAAGGAAGGCTGGGTGACGGTTGAGAAAAACGTAGTTGCCGGTGGCGAGACAATACGGCTGGAGTTGAGTTTGACGGCCGCAAAGACGGCGAATTGATTAGCGGATTTTGTGAAATTTGTTGCAGGTTCCTGTGCGGCCTTCTCTGTCACCGACTTCGGACGACTTCACTGTCCCTGCTCCTCCATTGGTGTGCCACGGCTTGTGTCAAAAGCCGACCATCCGCGTCGCCACGCGTGCTCTGCGATGGAGTTGGAAATCGGGTGCAATCGAAGGAAGTTCGATCCACCTGCTGTGGTCTATACAATCCTGTACAAAGGGATACCAAAAATGCACACGATTGCGGAGAGTCGATCAGGTTGAGTTTTGGGGTGATCTAGCAACACAGAACGGGTCAAGAATCCGGCTGCATACTCGCAAACTCCGCCGCACCCTGCGACAATGGGTGCGTCCCCCAATGCCGCTCTCTCTGCCCGAATACGTCACCCGCTGGAAAGCAAGCACTCTCACTGAGCGCGCCGCCGCGCAATCGCACTTCATTGATCTGTGCGAGGTGTTGGGACAGCCTCACCCCGCCGCCGCAGACCAGACCGGCGACAGCTACACCTTTGAGAAGTACGTCTCCCGGCTGAAAGGCGGCAAGGGCTACCACGACGACCGGACGCATCTTGCACTGGCAAAGGGAACGCCTGCGGGGCGTGGAGCGGAGACGAATCCCGACGCAGATTGCAGAGTCATATCAATGCCAAGGCTTGGCGGGCTGCATCATCGTTACGATTTGGCAGCCTGAGCTTTCGTTGCGATCAATGATCCATGAAATTGATGATAAACAACGGGCGAAGTGTGCCTGATGATCCGTTGCATCGGTCCTGGCACCGCTCCTGTGGTTCTCTTCCGTCGGCGTTCAACCCTTTCCTATCGACAGTCACTGCAAAGCCTGAATCTGAGTTCATTCATCAGACCCGTTTTGTCCCGGATAGAATTTTGGCGAGCCACAAGGGACGGCCTTGCTGGGTCAGCGAAACAGCTTTTTTCGGAACACCGGCCCACCCGGATCAGGATTGAAGGCTATCGAGAGGAACAGTCCAAGTCTCTTTCTGACCTCGCCATCGGCCTGACCATCAGGCCTAACTTCCTGTCCGGACACCTTCAAGAACTCCTTTGAGAACACCACGCCGCCCTCACCAAGCCGCCTCCAACTGCCTTGGGTTCGCTCTACCTTTCCATCACGGCTCAGCTCTTGTTGGAAGCTGCGATCCTTATTCAGGATCAGAGTTGACGTTTCTCCAGTGAGGCTAAGGGTATACGTGCCGGATACAGCGCCGTAGCTGTAATCGGCGGCGACGCAGTACCAACCAACGAAAGCACCCACCACGAGCACAAGAACCGCACCAACCAGCTTCATTTTGGGCATGGAGGGTCACCCGCTCCCCCGCAAGGGAGATTGTCGTGCTGACGCGTGGACACTTGGAAATTGTCTGGGTTGATGCTGTCCCATAACAGGTCGAACATATTGAGTCCGGATTCAGGCTGGCCATAGTCTCTGCCGATTTGCGGCGTTTCATTCTTCTGTCCAGGATTGTATCGCGACATCAGATTATGCCAAAGGAACTTCGGGGTTAGGTTCCTCCTCACCAAGGACTTTTGATAGTCGAGCTTGAACTTCTGCAATATCTTGTCGCACTGGGTACTGCAATTTGGTCCTGTCGCCCACCATAAAGCAGGGTCTGGATTCGTCCTGATGTAGTTGATTACTTCCTGCGTCGTCTCAGGTGAAGTTTGAATCGTCAGGGCTGCAAGCCCGTCAGGCCCGGATCGAAGATCGTCAGCCGACTTGTAGTTGTCCATATCGAAATTCGATTCCCCTTTCCAAACCGGCGCATGGACGCCGGGCCCAAAGCTCTCTACGGCAGAATCACCCGTTGCTTGGTTGTAGGCAAATAAAATGGCGTGCCCTGCTATCCCGCCTTGATCATAAAAATAGGTGATGTCCTGACCATCGGGATCAACATATTTCAGAGGGTTATTTGCTCCATAGGTATATAAATTCAGTGTGTTCGCCGGATTCAATATACGTTCATCAGTCAACGTCACACGGTCAGGGCTCATCCAACGGCCCATCGAACTTGCGTAGTACCGCTTACCGAAGTAGTCCTTGCCGGATTCGGCGTCCCGTTCTTTGCCGGTGAAGTGGTTCTCGGTGGCATCCGGGCATTGCGTGAAGCCAGGCAGGCTGGAAGGAGTCAGGCTATCGCCGTAGGGCAGGCTGACGTAGCCGGTCCCGCAGCCGCCTGCGCTCACTACGGCACGCTTGGTCCCCAGCCAGTCGCTGAGCGCAAAGTAGGTGTCCGTTGCGGTGTGCGTGGAGTCTGTGTAGCTGTAGGTGGCCAGCAGTTTGCCCACAGCGTAGACGTTGGTGTGCAGCCAGTTGCCGGAGCCGTCGGTCTCGGTGAGCTGCTCGCCAGACGAACCTATGATGTAGGTGTTGGTGAGCGTAAATGTAGTGCCGCTTGTGTCGCAGCCAGCGTTCAGATTCGTGTTTGTACCCTTGGCAACACGGGTTCCCTCCGCGTCGTAGATGTACTGCGTGAGAATGACGCCGCCGGTATACTGAGGAACGGCTACGGCGCAAAGTCGTCCTTCACCATCGTAGGTATACCCATTGACGATTCTGTGGTCCTCCACCGTCACCGTTCAAGCCCTCTCCTGTCGAAAATTGCTGCAAAGTCTGACTCTGGGTTTATTCATCAGGTCCGTTTTCCCCCCGGATGGAATTTTGGCGAGGGACAACTCGTGACGAGGTCTATTCTGAGAAGCGGGCAATCATTCCCTTATGAAAAACATAGTTGTTGGGGCTTGCCTGGAGGGTAAGCTCCATGAATAGATTAAATCTGCGATGAAAATATCCGTAGAATTCACCGTCGCCCATCCTTGTCTGACCAGGCAACAAATTGAAGTCGGCGGGGAAAACGAGGCTATCTCCTAGGCGTCTCCATGTTCCCTCAGTAGTACTGCTAGTGGCCCCGGATTGCATTATCTGCTTGTATCGAAAGTCTGGGGTCAACGACAGCGTGCAATGGATGGAGCCTTTTTGATAGTCGTAAACACCTGCGAGTGCCGAATCGCTATAGTCGAAGGCGCGCAAAAACCAGCCGACCGAAGCGAAAACAAGCAATAGCAGCAGCAATACAAAAGCAGCTTTCTTCAACATAGGTAAACCTACCCTCTTAAGTCAATATTGAACGACAGTTATAATAATAGTTTTTGTGTGCCGTCTATTCGGAATAGACCTAGTTATATCGAGTTTCTCCCAGCGTCTCCTATATCTAGAAGTGCCATTGTGTAGCAGTTAGTATAGCTCCAGGGCCATCACTGCACTTTCCTATTTCTCTCTGTTATAGCCCGAATCGTGAAGCAGTTGGTCTAGCTCCAGGGCCATCATCACTAGGCGGCGGTGGTGGCGGTGGCTGTTGCTGTTCTGCGCTTCGGATGAACATTTCCCACTACATTTGGGTTAGCCAATCGTTATGGAGAGCACCATGTGCGCCGATGGGATTCCTTCCGGTATTCACCTGAATATTGGTTGCATTGGGATTTGTTCGGCCACCAAAGAGAGGCACTCTGCCTCCTAGCTTCTGTACGAGATCGTTCCCTGCGTATACATTCCACCAGCTATCAACCGCCCCACTGGTGAAGCGGCACGCCAATCCGTCAAATTGAAGTGCCGTCATACCACTGCTGCTCTGTCATCATAGCGCCGTTGGGCTTAGGGGAAAATTACAAACTTCAACAAACCAACTATCGCATGAAGAGCTGCTACAACCAAAAAAATGATGATGGGAGGGTTAGTTTTGACAGCAGGTCTACCGGAGCTCTGAAACTCCCTTCCGCTGCACCACGCAAAAATCAATGCGCCTGCGAACGTTGTGAGCAAAAGAATGACCAACGTTCGCTTGTTCGGAATCGGAGCAAGATAAGCCGCATTTGTGAAGGCAAAAAGACACACCAACTCAAGGACAAGAGCTAGCCACTTCCATAAGGTCCTCAATTCTGACACCTCGTTTTCGATGATGAGGTCGTTTGTCCATTGATGGTGACCGAGACTGTTTCAGTGTGGCACTGCATTAGACCTAACAAATCAAAGGCGTTGTAGCCTACACGCGGGCGTCCATAGTCAACACCATTGTTGAACTTGTTCCACCCGGAATGTGTAGGAGTTTGTTTGTTGCCATTCTTGCTATATAAATCAAAGAAAAAGTCGCGCGGAATGAGGGGACGACCGCTGTACAAATGCAACTGCCGCAGAATCGTCGTGCAAGTTGTGGTGCAGTTGTTCCATTCGGTTGTGTACTTGCCATCGCCCTTGGCATTTGTACTGTTGATGATGTTAATAACCTGCTGTGTGACTTCGGGTGAAGTCTGTATGGTGATAGAGGTATATTGACTGCGCAGTTGGTCAGGTGTCTTGGGAAGATCGTAATTTTCTTGCCCAGGTACCGGTATATCTAAAGCTGTCTCTGCAGCATTCGATTGTGAATGATCGGGTCCAAAGCTATGAACTGCGGATTCCTGGGTATCTTGGTTATAGGCAAATAGCACCGCGTGGCCAGCGTTACCGGAATGGTCATAAAACACTGTAATGTCCTGACCGTCCTGGTCGATGAACTTCAAAGGATTGTTCGCGCCGTATGCATATTTGTTCAGCGTGCTGGAAGGGTTCAGCATTCGTTCTTCAGTGACATTGAGAAGATCAGGCGATTCCCAACGCCCCATGCTGCTCGCGTAGTACCTTGCCCCGAAGTAGTCGTTGCCTGATTCTGTGTCTCTTTCTTTGCCGGTGAAATGATGCATCTCACAACGCACGTTCGTTTCAATATACGCCGATGCTCGTCGTACGAATAGTAACTGCCATCGTAGTGGTATCCCAGGTCTCAGGAGCGAGACCTGGGCCACCCGCCGGAGAGCAAAGTTCAATCATCCTGATTCATGATTCGAGCGCAAGCGGCGGAGCCCCCACAAAAACATGATGACGGGCGTCGAGTATAGGATCGCGTTCACAGAAATAACGACAAGGTCGCTCCAGATTGTCCTTTCGGATGAATAGCCCCAAATAGCTGCCGCAACAATGACACCCGGCATAGACATGCAAAAGCACCCGTCGCCGACTGGCTTCGCCCACTGGCTACGCGCGAGAAAATAGGGAAAGAGCCGACCTTGCGCTATCAACAAGACGATAAGGCATAAAACAGCAACAGCCGGAATTACAATCGCGGTTTCTCTGGCAATCTGCTTCATTTTGCGCTCCGCTTCGAGGGGACAGAATCGAGTTCATCAATGCGACGGCTGCTGCTGCGATTCCGATGTACAAATAACGGCGCATTGATCTCCCGACGCGATCTCTGTCTGTCGAATTCACGATGTTCCGCTCATCGCGATCATTAGTTAGGCACAGGTCAGTTGCAAACTGTGTGAGGCTGCCCCTGCGAAGTGCCGATTACGTTGCCATTGCCGTCGTAAAGCGTGGTCGACGTTTGCTCCGTGTGGCAGTTCTGAAGTTGCCAGAACATCAGATTTGGATCGATAGAGAGTTTGTTCGCCTGTGACTGCGTGAGTGCTCCACCAGCAACGAGGCCTTCTGCGGTGAAACTCGCACAGTTTCTGCTGCCCCTGATGCAAAGAGCGCTATACCAATTTGGCATAGATTTCTGTTGAGCAATCCATGCATTCAGGTTGGCCGTCTCCTGCGGAGTTGTTTTGAAGTAGTTGATCCGAACCGTGTTTGGATTGACCGTCTCTCCCTTTGTTGACATATCACTTGCGGTCGCACTTTTCAATGCTGCCATTGAAGCGTCTGTGGGCAGCCCGTTCGCGCCAAACTGGACGGTTGGGAGCGGGTATGTCTGTACCTGTCCAGGTTCGCTTCCCAGCCCCCCTAATCCCACGGCGTCTTGTACTGCGGGGCCAAAGCTCGCAAGTTCGGCGCTGCCGTCCGGATTGATCACGACGATTGCCTCATGCCCGAGTCCCCCAACCATACCGCTGAAGTTCACTGCGGCGGCATCCTTCCCCGTCGGATCGGTCATAGTGAGCGGATTATTCAGCGCATAGGCGTACATGTTCCAGCGCTGCGGGTTCATGATATGCAGCAATGTTCCCGTGTCAGGATCGGGCGAAAGAAAACGCCCCATTGAACTTCCGAAATAGCGTGCCCCGAAGTAGTCCTTGCCGGATTCGGCGTCCCGTTCTTTGCCGGTGAAGTGGTTCTCGGTGGCATCCGGGCATTGCGTGAAGCCAGGCAGGCTGGAAGGAGTCAGGCTATCGCCGTAGGGCAGGCTGACGTAGCCGGTCCCGCAGCCGCCTGCGCTCACTACGGCACGCTTGGTCCCCAGCCAGTCGCTGAGCGCAAAGTAGGTGTCCGTTGCGGTGTGCGTGGAGTCTGTGTAGCTGTAGGTGGCCAGCAGTTTGCCCACAGCGTAGACGTTGGTGTGCAGCCAGTTGCCGGAGCCGTCGGTCTCGGTGAGCTGCTCGCCAGACGAACCTATGATGTAGGTGTTGGTGAGCGTAAATGTAGTGCCGCTTGTGTCGCAGCCAGCGTTCAGATTCGTGTTTGTACCCTTGGCAACACGGGTTCCCTCCGCGTCGTAGATGTACTGCGTGAGCA
>Ga0224531_1000105_pt1 | contig 53194 bp, 39 predicted proteins | sample CBST100metaG_FD_179876 | JGI IMG/M metagenome (GOLD analysis project Ga0224531, IMG submission 179876) | Peat soil microbial communities from Stordalen Mire, Sweden - C.B.S.T100 | ecosystem: Environmental > Terrestrial > Soil > Wetlands > Peat | place: Sweden: Norrbotten County, Stordalen Mire...
TGATGAGCGGGCCACCTGCCTGTACGTGCCGGAGAGTCCAACTCCGCCGCATAACTATTTGGCGTGCGCGTTCAGTTTCTCGATCACCTGTTTTAATGCTTCAAGTTTCTGGCCGGCCTCGGCAAGTTTGCCTGCCGCTGTCAGTCGCTGGTAATCGTCAAAGTCCTTGCCTGCCTCGGAAATGAGCGCATTCAAGTCTTGTTTCGGTTGAATTGCCAGAGCGGGCGAACCAGGAGTTGCTGGCGCTGCCGTAGCATCGGAAGCACTCAAGGACGAAACGCCTTCGCCAAATAAGGATGCAAGCGCCGACTCGAAGGTTGGCCCGTAGGCAAGCTTGTCTTGCAGGGCCAGCACCACGAGGCGTAACTCCGGCATGGGGCTGCGTTCTGCTTGCAGGTAAATTGGCTCCGCATAGAGCAGCGCGCGTCCCGAGGGAATGACCAGCAGCGTTCCGCGCCGCACATGCGAGCCTTGCTGGTTCCATAACGACAACTGTCCGGAGAGCTGCGCATTCTGATCGATGCGCGCCTCGATCTGCAACGGCCCGTCGACAAGCCTGGTCTTGGGAAAGTCATAGACCACCGATGTGCCATAGTGCTCGCCGTCGCTCCGCCCGGCGATCCAGCCAATCAGGTTGTTGCGGTTGGCCGGAGTAAATGGCAGAATCTCAACAAACTCGGCGCCGGTTTCACCCGGCAGTTTCATCAGCACGAAGTTCGGCTGCATCGGCATAGTCGCTTGCGCGCCGCCTTCGCCCATGCCGACTTCCGTGGCAACCGTCCACAAGTCTTCCCGATTATAGAAGACCGCGGGATTGGTCATGTGATACAAACCGTAAACTTCAGCCTGTAACTTGAGCAGCAATTCAGGATAGCGCACGTGCTTGCGCAGTCCGGCCGGCATGGTCGAAGCATCCTTGAAGAGACTAGGGAAGATAGCGCGATACGCAGCCAGGATCGGATCTTGATTGTCGAAGACGTAGAACGTCGTGGTCCCGTCATAGGCGTCCACGATCACCTTGACGCTGTTGCGCATATAGTTGACGGGCTGCCCATTCACCACGGAATGCGTCGAATACGGATATGTGTCGGACTGAGTAAAGGCATCGAGAACCCAGGAAAGCCGGCCGTCTTCGCCCAACACGATATACGGATCCTGATCGAAGGTGAGGAACGGCGCCAGGGCCGCAACGCGCTCGCGCACCGAGCGCCGCATCAGCAGACGGCTCTGGGCGTTCACATCGTCACTGAAGGGCAGCTTGGCCAAGTCGCCGCGTTCGAAGGCAATCAGAATGCGGCGAATGAATCCGCCTAACTCGATGCCGCCCTTGCCCTGGTAGGAGGTCAGGTTGTTGCTGTCACCCTGGGGATAGTTGAACTCCTGCTGGCGTGTCTTGACGTAGACGTCGGTGTTGGTCATTTCGCCAAAATAGATTTCTGGCCGCGTCACGTTAAGGCTGGGCGAAGTGCTTTGCACCGGCATATTGCTCAACAGCAGAGTGGGCATTCCTTCCGGTGTGAAGCCGTTTACCGGGTTCATTGTGATGCCGTAGCCGTGGGTGTAGATCAGTTTGTCGTTGATCCAGTTGCGGCTGCTTTCCGGGAGTTTGTCCACGTTCAGCTCGCGCGCGGCCAGCATCACCTCATGCATGGTGCCGTCGATCTGATAGCGGTCGATGTCGATGTCAGGAAAGTCGTAGTAGGTGCGGATCTCTTGAATCTGGCGAAGCGTATCCTGAAGCGCCTTTACGTCCCACAGACGGATGTTCTGCAAGGTAAGTTGATTGTTGGCCGGGTCGGTTGCATCGACGGTCGTTTCTGCGGGGAATTCGCGCAGAATGAAGCGGTCGAGGCCGTAAGCCTGCCGGGTCATCTCGATGTTATGAAGGATGTAGGGCTGCTCCCGAACCAGCTCATTGGGCTTGACCAGAAAGCTGCTGACATACCAGCCCACCAGCACTACCGCCACGTAACAGACCACGGCCGGAGCGACAGCCGCTGTCAGCCAGCGCGCACGCGGCGCTATGACTCCGCTCACCGCGGCGATCAAGGCTCCGAACACCAGTGCCACACAAACGACAAGCAAGCCAGTGATTGTAACGTGTGCACCGGTGTAGGTAACGCCGTCGAAGATCGTATGGTGATCGAAAAGTTGCTCGAAGCGGCTGAGATACACGCGCACGGCGACAACGAACAGCAAAAACGCGACCGAGAAAGAAAGCCCCCGCCAGGGCAACTCGGAGAGACCACGACGATCACCGGTGAGAGCGCGCGAACTGCCCGAGACGAGAAGAAAGACGACGGCAATCACACAAACGATCACGCTGAGCGTCATAAACCATCCGGCGATGAGTTGCCACGCCGGCAGGGTGAAGAGATAAAAGTCAAGCGGCTTGCCGAAGATTGGGTCAGCCATGGCACCCGCTGAGCGCGGCGCATACCACCAAAGCGCCAGCGTTTGCCACTCCGCAGCCATTGCGCCGCCGCTGAGCGCAGCAATGACCATCGAACCACCGATGGAAACGACGCGCAGCACGGGCTTGAGCGACAGCTTTACTTCCTGACCAGCAATGATGATGGTGTGATCGTTAGGCAAATCGTTGAGATGGGCCTGTTTGAGAGCCGAATATGCTCCATACAAAATGAGAAATGTAAGCGTGGCAAAAGCCGCGAAGATGCCCCACTCAAGCCCGCGCGCTTTCCAGAAGACGTCCCCGTAACCGAGCGACTTGAACCACAGCAGATCAACCCAATAGGAGAGCACAACCCGGCCGCCGATGAAGATGGCGGCAACGAGGGCGATGAGGAAAAGCAATCCGCTGCGTCTGCGGCGCGGCGGCGGTGTCAATTCTGGCCAATTGATCGTATCCGGCATCTCTTTACCTTACCCTGCCCTTTTCGTTTCGGCTAGCTCGGAATTCCAAGGCGCAGTAAACCCCTGAAGCGCACAGGCCGCAGCGATTTTCCGTCACGGATGTTTCGCCTCTGCAGTCCACTCTAGTCCTCTTATCGAAGACATTTGAAGTCGAATTTTTATTCAATGCCGTGGGATCTGGATATTCCAGTACAAAAAGCCGATTTTTCAAGCTAAATGAAGCTAAAGTCAATTCTAAAAAACAGGTCTGGTCTATCATGCTATTCTTTTTAAATCTTAATGGGACAGGCTGCTATTCATATGGATCATCCTTCCACTCCTCCGACACAACAAGCCGTTTCAGAATTGCCACGTGTTCTGAGCGCGACGCAGGCTACAGCCATCGTCGTGGGCACGATCATCGGAAGCGGCGTCTTTCTGGTTCCCAGGGAAATGATGCTGGATGTCGGTTCTTCGACATTGGTGTATCTGGCCTGGATCTTGGGCGGTGTACTCTCACTGATCGGCGCCATGACCTATTCGGAACTGGGCGCTATGCTGCCCTACTCGGGCGGCGGCTATGTCTACCTGCGCGGCGCTTATGGCGACATGCCTGCCTTCCTATATATGTGGACATGGTTTGCCGTTTCCAAACCAGCCTCGGTAGCAGCCACCACCACTGGACTCATGCGAATAATGGAGTTTTTCCCAATATTTAGCGGGCTCGGCAATAAGGCCATTGGCAGCCCGTTTCCCATACTATGGTCGCAGATTGGCGCTGTCGCAGTGGTATGGTTCATGACGGGGTTGAACTATCTGGGCGTCAAAAAAGCTGGAGAATTTCAAGTTTTTTTTACAATATTCAAGGCCATTCTTATCGTAATTGTTGTCGTCCTGTGCTTCACGTCGTCTGTAGGCTCTATAAGCAACTACTCCACCAAGCTGCCCTACGCAATGGGAGGCATCGGTGGCTTTATGGCTGCGCTGATCGCCACGCTGTGGGCTTATGACGGCTGGCCTGACCTTGGCATTCTCGGCGGCGAGATCAAACAACCGGGGCGTAGCATGCCCATTGCTTTGATTGGAGGCCTGCTTATTGTAGGCTTTCTCAATATTGCGACGGATGCCGCCATCCAGTACATCTTGCCCGCTAGCGCGATTGCCGCCAGTGGGCGCCCCGCTGTAGCGGCGCTTGCGCGGGTGGCCGGTCCGATCGGAGCAGGTTTCGTAGCAGCGGCGATGTCTCTCTCGATCTTTGTCGCCCTCAACGGAACGATCATGACCGGCGCGCGCATTCCTTTTGCCGCCGCGCGCGACCGGCTCTTCTTTCATCAGTTTGCTCACATCAGCCCCCGTTTTAAGTCTCCTTCCACCTCACTCGGAATCCAGGGTTTGCTTGCCACCGTTCTGCTGCTGGCCCTCAGCGAATTTCAGCAGTATTTCTCACTGGCCATCTTTGCCGAATGGCTCTTTTACGGGCTCATTGCTTCTACGATCTTTGTCTACCGGCGCAAAAGGCCTGACCTGCCGCGTCCCTACAAAGCATGGGGCTATCCAGTTGTGCCGGCAATCTTCGTTCTTTGTGCGGCGACTGTATTTGTCTTCAGCTTCCTGGTTAACATGAAGGGTTCGTTCATCGGCGTCGTCCTGATTTTGCTTGGGCTGCCGGTGCTGTGGCTTGTGCGCAGGATGTACCCTGGTCCGTCCGCGGATGTGGAGGGGATGGCGAAATAATCGTGGCTGGGAAGGAGCCGGGCCTTATATGCTCCTTCCCAGCCTTCCTTCAGCCGTTGCACTACCCCCGCTTTTTTGCTACTTCTTTATAGATTTCGGCGTACTCCCGTGCAGGCTGCTCCCAACTGTAGTTCCGCGCCATGCCGTTCAGCATCAGCCGCTTCCAACCGTTCTTGTTCTTGAAGGCAGCCAGCGCGCGCTCGATGGCCGCCAGCAGGCCCTCGGCTCTCAAGCCCCCGAACTTGAAGCCTGTCCCGGTTCCCTGCTCCGGATTCCACTCTTCGATGGTGTCGTCGAGCCCGCCTGTGGCGCGCACCACCGGCACCGTGCCGTACTTGAGCGAATAGATCTGATTCAGCCCGCAAGGCTCATAGAGCGATGGCATCAGGAAAATGTCCGCGCCGGCCTCAATCTTGTGAGCTAAAGCATTGTCATATCCAATGCGAACAGCGACGTTTGCCTTGTTCCAGAGTGCCCAATCGCGAAAAAACTTCTCATAGACCGGCTCGCCTGCACCCAGTGCCACCACGACTACATCCATCTCCGACAATTTGCCGGCGACCTGTTCCACCAGGTCGAAGCCCTTCTGTACGGTAAACCGCGAGACGATGCCGATCACCGGAGTCGAATCGCCGACCTGTTTCAGTCCAAAGGCGCTGAGCAGGTCCGCACGGCACTCCGCCTTGCCTTCCAGATTCTCCGGCGAATAATGCGCTATAAGATTCGGATCTGTTGTAGGGTTCCATTGCTCATAGTCCACACCGTTCAGAATGCCGCGCAGATCAGTCGCGCGCCCTTGCAGCACGCTCTCCAACTTCTCTCCAAATTCAGGCGTCTGAATCTCCTGGGCATACTTACGGCTCACCGTGGTAAGAATGTCGGCGTAGACCAACCCTCCCTTGAGGAAGTTGAAGGTGTCATATTGCTCCACCTTGTCCATGGTGAAAAGCTCCCATGGAAAGAGCAGCCGCTCGGTGGTCACCGGCGGAAAAGCGCCTTGATAGGCGGCATTGTGAATGGTCAGCACCACCCCGGAGCGGTTCAGCACCGGGTCTGAAGCGTAGACCGTGCGCAGGTAGACAGGAATCAGTGCGGCCTGCCAGTCGTGAACATGGAAGACCTCCGGCACGCCCAACTGCTTGCTTGTCTCCAGCACCGCACGGCAGTAGAGCGCAAAGCGCTCGGCGTTGTCAGGGTAATCGACTCCCGCGGTCCCATACAGATCCTCGCGGTCAAACATCTCCGGACAATCCACGAAGTAATACTGCACACCGCGCTGCTTGCCGCCATCCACAATGCCCGCGAAGCGGTTGTAATGTTGAAAGGGAATGGTAATGGAGCGAACCGCGTACTGCAATTCCCCTTTGATCTGCCGCTTCACGCTCGCATACAGAGGCAGGTAAACCGTAACTTCGTGGCCCAGTTTGGCCAACTCCGCCGGCAGCGCCCCCACCACGTCGGCCAAACCGCCGGTCTTGGCAAAAGGAACGCACTCCGAAGCGGCAAAAACAATATGCATAAAGGCTTCCTCCTGGCCGACGAAAATATCTTCTTGAATCGGGCAACTTAGGCCGCCAAAGGGCCAGTCTACTACGCCTATGCCCGCGAATGGGGCTAATGAATCCTGGCTAGCGGGCAGATGAAGATTCGTGTGGCCCGCTCTGGCCACAAAAGCAAAGATGGGGCATCAGGTCGAAGTTCTGGTCCACAACTGCGGATGCGGCAGGTAAAGCGGCTACGCAGTGATTGCGGTGTCGAACTTTGTGTAATTGTCGAGGTAATTTTTGATGGTCAGATAGCACTCGCAAGAGATCTTCGTGAGCCCAGGGACGTCGAGGATGTGGATTTCTCCGCGGGTGTATTCGATAAGCCCTTTTTGTTTGAGAATCCCGGCTGCCATAGAAATAGTGGGACGGCTACCCCCAAGCATATCTGCAAGAAACTCATGCGAAATCTTGAACGTGTCGATGTGCGCGCGGTCCGCACAGATGAGCAGCCAGCGGGCGAGTCGCTGTTCAAAGTTGTGTTTCGCATTGCATCCAGCGGATTGCATTGCCTGAACGAGTTGTGCCTGAACATAGCGCAGAGTCAGAGATTGGAAGTAGCCGCCAAGGCGGAACTCTCTTCTCGCGTCCTCCACGCGGCAGGAATAGCCATAACCTGCAATCTGGGTGTAGACGCGATTCAGACTCTTTTTTGTCCCCATCAAAGCTGAGACGCCGATGACCGACTCATAACCGAACATCCCTACCTCGACCTGAGACTCATCCGTGAATGTTATGGTCATCGACGCCATCCCCTCTTCGAGGAAATAGAGGTGATCGATCGGGTCGCCAGGGCTTTCGATTTCGTGTTTCAGCTCGAATTTCACCGGCTGCAAACGAAGGCGCTCAATGATGTCCCCATCAAGAGCCTTCAAAAGAGTGTTCTTTAAGCCGTTCGTGCGCAATAGACCCTCACTTCCGGGCAAAACACAATCCCAACCAGTATGCGCCAAGCTCGCGATGCATGACAAAGTTCGTGTTGTGTCCGATACCATACAAAGGCCACAAGACTAAGCGAGTAAGATTCAGTCGGTTCATCAATCCTCTCTTCCGAGGTGAGAAGCATGACCTTTGACCTCGCCACCTTTCTGGAACAAGCAGGAGTGGGAAGAACACTGGTCCGCATGCGGCCCAGGCAGGTCTTCTTTTCGCAGGGGAGTTTGGCTGACTCCATCTTCTATCTTCGGACAGGACGCGCAAAACTCACTGTCGTTTCGCTCGATGGCAAAGAGGCCACGGTCGCGCTGCTCTCCGCCGGAGAATTCATTGGAGAGGAGTCGCTGGCGAGCGTGGGTGGAATGCATTTAGCCACTGCCGCTGCAATTGAAATGTGTACCGCGCTCAAGATAGCGAGGGAAGAGATGATCCGCCTGATGCACGAGGAGTACACCTTCTCCGAAATGTTCCTGAAATTCCTGCTCACCCGCAGTATGCGAACCCAGGCCGATCTCGTTGATCAGCTTTTCAACTCCAGTGAAAAACGCTTGGCGAGAATTCTTCTGTTGATGGCCGAATTCGGTGAGGAGGGAGAACCGGAACACCTGATCCCTCCGATCACGCAGGAAACTCTGGCAGAGATGATCGGCACCACCCGGTCCCGCGTCAGCTTCTTCATGAATCGCTTTCGCAAACTCGGCCTAATCGAATACAACGGCCGCATCCGGGTCCATAAGTCGCTGCTCAATGTGGTTCTACACGATCAATTCACCGAGCGCAACCCCGAGAGACCTCCCGGTTCGGCCACTCCACGAATCCGATCGAGGTCGGCCAGAAACAGCTAAAGCGGTTCTTGGGTTGTCGGTAATCTCAATTCTTCCCTGAAAAGAAACAAAACCTATATCTGGTTATACGAGTAATCATCTACAAGACACACGCCCAGGCTGTCGGTTCTATCCCCTGTGGTCAGCAACACCATTGGGAAACTCACTTGACGCGAACATACCTTCCTGTGAACTGAGAGGAAATGTTTCTGCAATATGGCATTTGCGGTTACTTACGGTACTCCTGCGCGAATTCGCCAACGGTACCCGATCTTGCCTTCCCTCAAGCCGCCCTATCCGCCCGGCTTCAGCTACCATCAAAGAAGCCCATGCCCGCCAAACCCAAACTCGGCCAGAACTTCCTTAACGATACTGACGCCATCCAGCGCATTGCAGCCTCCCTCGGCGATCTCTCCGACCATACAGTAGTCGAAATCGGCCCCGGCCTCGGCGCGATTACCGGAGCGCTGGCCGCCCGCGCCGCCCATGTGCTAGCTGTTGAGCTGGACCACAACCTTGCCATCCTCTTGCGCGTACACTTCCCTCCGGACCGCGTCACCGTTGTCGAGCAGGACGTGCTGCACTTTGACTTTGAGACGGCTTGCACGGAGTTCCCTGAAGCCTTCGCAAACGGCGGCGAACGCCTGCTGGTGGTCGGGAACTTGCCCTACGGCATCACTTCGCAAATCCTGCTCAAGCTGGCCGCGAGCCACGCTGTGCTCGACCGCGCCGTGCTGATGGTGCAGCGCGAGGTGGCTGACCGCATCACCGCCCAGCCTGGATCGCGCGACTATGGCCTGCTCTCGGTCACAGTGCAGATGTACGGGCCAGCCCAGCGGCTCTTCACCCTGCCGCCCTCCGCCTTCACGCCGCCGCCCGATGTGCATTCGACTGTCTTCCGCTGGCGATTTGCCCCGCGCTTTGCTGAACTCGGCGTTGAAGAGACCAGCTTCCTGCGCTTTGTGCGCCAATGCTTTGCGCAGAAACGAAAAACGCTGGCCAACAACCTTCGCGCCGCCGGAGTTCCGCCCGCAGCCGTTACTGCAGCGCTGGTCCAAGCTGCCATCGCCCCCCAAGCCCGCGCCGAAGCCCTGCCCATTGAGAGCTTTGCCGCTCTCTGGCGCTGCCTGAAAGCAAACGGGGCCGCATTGAGCTAGCGAAGCAGCTCGACCATCTGAATCAACCTGAATTTAGCGGCGCGGCGCCTCTTGCAGCGCAAGCGTCTGCGCGGTATGAATGTGGCAGATGGCGATAGCAAGAGCGTCAGCAGCGTCGGCCTGTTGCGGCACTTCAGCCAGTTCCAGCAGCCGCGCCACCATAAACTGAACCTGCTCCTTCTTCGCAAGCCCGTAGCCCACCACGCTGGACTTGATGGTGAGCGGCGCATACTCGGCCACCGGAAGCCCTTGCACAGCCGCTGCCAGAAGCGCCACGCCCCGCACCTGCCCCAGCTTCAGCGCCGACTTAGCGTTCACTGAGTAGAAGACCTCCTCAATTGCCACCGCATCGGGCTTCCAGCGCTCCAACTCGGTGCTCAGTTCGCGAAAGACCTGCTCCAGCCGCACCGGCAGTGTCTTACTCTTGGCCAGCCGGATGGCTCCCATCGCCTTCATGACCAGCCGCGGCTGCCGCCCCGTGTCGTCCGATTCGACAACACCAAAGCCTGTGATCTCCGTTCCGCAATCGATACCAAAAACCCGCATGGGCCTGAGTGTACCGCAGACCTGTCCTCCCCGGCGGCACTCCGCGCCTGAGACCGGGGTCGAATCGCCGCAATTCTGGCTCCAAACATAACGGCGGCCTGGGCGCGTTGCCCAGGCCGTCGCGGTGAACTGTGGGTATTGGACTAAGGCCATCGCGCTTAAGCGAGTGCCCGAGCATCTTCACTCCTGCTCCCAGGCTGTGGTCGTAGTGTGGCGACGCCCGGCAAGCCGGACTCCTTCGGCGACGAGACTCGTCGCTGTATTGAAGAATTGCCACCCCGAGCATCGGGCTGAGGAATGCATCCAACAGTGAAGGTGCAGTAGCGTCCCATGCGGTAAGAATTCTCTCCGCCGGGCAACCATTGGGGTCCGGGGCGCGATGCCCTAGGCCTCAGTCACCTCACGTACCAAACATCTCGAAGATTCTTTCTGCATCAGTTGGACCTACCTCCTTTCCCGTGTGCGCTTAATGTACCCCTCTTCCCATGGCTCGTCAACAGAAGTTTTTGCCGGCATCAAATCCTTCGTTTTGCCGACCTTCCAACCTCAAAATTTCTTCGCCAATGCCGAGATACGTCCGTTCCTATCTGCTCCCTCGCCTAGTTGGATTATTCGCTCAAGGCAGATCCTCCTTGTAGCATTCCTTCGATGTGCAACTGTGTGACTTGTCAAACAGTTGCACACTATCCGCTTGATTTATGTATGAATGAAAAATATTTTAGAGATTACTAAAATAATGCTTGACATAGTGAACCGGCTGCTTTAGAAAGGAAAGAACAGAGGCAGAAGGTGCAGCCACTGGTGATGTAAGTGTATGCAAGATGGCACTCAACTCCGGTTACCGCTTGGTTCCCCTACCAATCGGAACTTGAACAGACGAATTGACACTTCAGGAGACGAATGATGAAAAAGTTTTCAGTCGCACTGGTCGCCATGGCAACAATTCTGGCGGTTGCCCCAGCTGCTCGCGCGGATACTGTCAATTTCTATACTCTCGGAGCCACCGGAGCTGGTAATGCAAGCTTCTCGTTGGATCTCAACGTCGTCGGAGGTACAGTCACGTCTGCTAGCGGCTCTGTGACTTTCTACCCCAATACCGGAGGATCCCTCACAGAGGCTATTACAGGCCTTGTCAGCGGAAACACAATCACCGGAGGCACTTTGAATGGTGCTGCCGGCACTGAAACCGCCGGAGGGTACGATCAATTGCTCTCGTTGATTTTCCCTTACGCGGATACAAAAGGTTTGGCACTAACCTTAGCGAACGGCGATGATCTTCAGATATGGATTGATTCCAATTACCCCACTTTTGTCTATGCTGAAGACGAAACATACAATGCTGGCAGACCCCCGACGGTTGCTACCTACGCCGACGACAGTACCTCGCTGAATATTGCTCCTGAGCCTGGCACTCTGATCATGTTCGGTACGGGACTGCTGGGATTGGCAGGATTGCTTCGTTTCAAGTTTGCCAGAAAGTCCATGTAGGCCAGATCGATTTATTCTGAAGATTGCCTAGTCTGTTAAGACCGAGGTTAAAAGAGGTGGGATGTGTAACAACATATCCCACCTCTTTTTTAGCTTTACCGATCTAAAACGTTCTTTTTCCCTGTTCTCTGTCTTTTATTCACTACCCTTACAGGCCCTGCCTCAGGGTCTCGCGTAGTCCCCGCCCATTTTGATCGATTTCAGCATATTCCTTTGATGTACGAGGCTCACCGCAAGAAGCAAGTTCCCCAAAGATGAGTGCTTCAAATAGCAAGACATTCAGCCCCGTTTACCTGTTAGATTTAATAAATTGAATCCCCTCACAAAAATGACTGAAACCTCCCAATTTGTCATCCCAAAAGGCTTTCGCTTTGGCGCCGCTCAGGCAGGGCTAAAGAAGAGCGGTCGCACTGACTTTGCACTTATCGTGGCCGATGCGCCAGCCAGCGCTGCCGCCGTTTTCACCTCCAACCGCGTCATCGCGGCTCCGCTCATCATAGACAAAGAGAATCTGCGCGCCACGGGAGGCATGGTGCGCATAGCCGCCATCAACGCCGGCAACGCCAACTGCGCCAACGGCCAGGCTGGCCTGGACGCGGCACGCGCCACTTGCGCAGCAGCCGCGCAAATCTTTGGCTGCCGGCCAGAAGAGGTTTTTCCGTCTTCGACCGGCATCATCGGCGTTCCGTTTCCGACAGAGAAGCTAACCGCCGCTCTTCCCGGTCTTGCCTCCTCGCTCGGTGCCGGTTTCGATCACTTCCAACAGGTTGCTCAAGCAATCCTGACGACAGACACGTTGGAGAAGACCGCGTTCGCAAGGCTGGAAATCGCCGATCAGGACGGAACGCCGCACGAAGTTCGCATCGCCGCGCTGTGCAAAGGCTCGGGAATGATTCACCCTCAGCTTGTGCCGCATGCCACCATGCTCGTCTACATCCTGACCGACGCAGCAATCGAACCGGCGGCGCTTGCAGACTACCTGCTTCCGGCCATCGAGGTCAGCTTCAACCGCATCTCGGTGGACGGAGACACCTCAACCAACGACACCGTGCTGCTGCTGGCCTCGGGCGCCAGCAGAGCCACCGTAGTCCCTGGAAATACACCCTTCGCCGCCGCTTTGACCCAAGTCTGCACGTCACTGGCCCGCCAGATAGTGGCTGATGGTGAAGGCGTTTCGCATATGGTGGAACTGCACATCGAAGGTGCGGCCACCGATGCGGACGCGCTCAAAATTGCCAAGGCAATCGCACATTCGCCGCTGGTAAAGACTGCCTGGGCCGGCAGCGACCCAAACTGGGGCCGCCTGCTCGCGGCCATTGGTTACTCCGGCGTCCAGATCGACCCTGATCGCGTCGATATCCGCTTCGGTAAATTGGCCATCTGCCGCAACGGAGGCCGCGCCGCGGAGTTCGACGAGGCCGCAGCCCACACCTACGTCAATCAGCCGGAGTTCTCTGTCGCCATCCAACTCCACCAGGGCACCGGTTCATGCGTCTTCTGGACCACAGACCTGACGCATAAGTACGTCAGCATCAACGCGGACTACTCGACTTAGGCGGCCAGATCAGCATAGGCCGGTTTGAGGTGGCAACTTGCGCTTGCGCGTGCCTGCGTGTGCCGCTGCGCCGCACACATAGCCATGAAGAGCACCAACCCCAGCGCTACGGCGCCGCAGGTATCGAGCAGCACATCGCTGAATTGGCCGGTCCGGTTCAGTAGATAGCTTTGGTGAAACTCGTCCGCGCTGGCCACCAGGAAGGTGACCAGAATCGCCAGCCCATGCGCTTTCATCTGCCGCAGCAGCCGGGAGGCAGCGTCTTGCAACGTAATCCAGAAGCTGCGGAAACAGACCAGAGAAAAAAATCCGTAGCCCATAAAGTGACCAGTCTTACGGATGATGTGGTGGATCAAATCCCAGTGCACGCACGCGTCGTAGCCGAAGAGCGCCTCTGCTATCCGTTGCAATGGAGCGCTGGTGTGATCCGCGCCAAGGTAAGGTGTGGATTCTACTGCAAAGACCGACGCACAGGCCAGCACCGGCAGCCAAATCCGCATTTGAGCCTGCAACCGCGCTGACCCGCTAGCCGAAGTTGGAGGCACGTAGTTTCCAAATACCATGGAAGATGTAGACATGATGGTCGCTCCAGAAGACCGGTCCAGGGATTGGTCGCAAGAGCCGCGCACTTCACCACCGGATAAAGAGCTTTTCGGCTCAAATTAGCGCGCCTTCAAGAAAATCCTTAAGTGTTTGAAGAAGCTAATGTTGCGCTGTTCTGAAACGAGACACGCGACACGGCTAACCCGCCAACCGCAAAAATTCTGCCGTTCCAGACGCGCTTACAATCCACGCCCTGCAGTGCGAGTTCACCTTGTCGCGGGTTTGTCACCCCGTGCCGCTCGACTCCGGCATCCAACCCGGCAAGTGGGTGATAAAGTGAGGGGTATGAATTTGAGCAAGCGTGGGTCCGTGGCTGCCGTTTTACAATATGCGACTTTGTTGGCTGGGCTTTTCTTCCTGGCCGCTGCTCCAATCGCGGCTGAAGGTCCCAGCTCGTCCAAAGCCGCCGAGCCTGCTGGCGCGGGACAGTGGAACCGCGACAGCGGCGGCGCAGCTCCTTCCTGCCTGCCGGCCGTTCTTGGTTCGCCTTACATCCCGGTCGATAGCTGGGTCTATCCGGCGGTGCTCCGGCTCTATTCACTCGGTTTTGTAGATAATGTCTTTCTCGGTATGCGCCCGTGGACTCGGGCCAGCGTGGGCCACATGGTCGAAGAGGCTGGCGCCCGCATCGATGACGCGGATGCCGGAGCAGCCACTGACGAGGCCCAGGATATTTATGACGCGCTGATGCACGAGCTGCGCTACGACATGGCGGGGCCTTGCCTGCCCTATCAGGGCAACTCCCGCATCGAATCGGTTTACACCGTGGCCCGCGGCATCAGCGGCACGCCCCTGCGCGACAGCTACCATCTTGGCTCGACCATCATCAACGACTACGGACGCCCCTACGAGAACGGATTCAATAACTACTCCGGCGCCAGCGGCTATGCCGCCGCAGGCCGATTCGTGCTCTATGTGCGCGGCGAATTCCAGGGCGCGCCTTCGGCCGCCGGCTACTTCCCCGCGCTGGCCCAGATGCTCAGCACGGTGGATGGCACGACCTACCTCAACCCAACCACCGGTACGCCATATAACCAGGCCACCATCCCCATGGGGCCGATTGCCACCACCACCGACGGGCGATTCATTGAAGCCTACGTCTCCGCCCACGTCCTCAACCACGAAATCTCCTTCGGCAAACAGGACGAGTGGCTAGGACCCGGCTTGGGCGGCGGCATGGCCTACTCCAACAACGCTGAAAACATCTATTCCTTCCGCATCAACCGCGTCGAGCCGCTGCACATCCCATTGCTCTCCCGGCTTACCGGCCCCTTTCGCTACGATTTTCTGGCCGGCTCGCTCAGGGGGCACACCTATATGCCCAATCCGGCGAATCCCGGCGGCGTCAATCCGGATTTGCCCAACGTGATCAATCCCGGCAACCCCTGGGTCCACGTCGAGAAGATCAGCTTTCGGCCCACGGAAAATCTCGAGTTCGGCTTCGAGCGTACCGTGATCTGGGGCGGACAAGGCCACGCGCCGATCACCATTCACACTTTTCTGAAGAGTTTTGTCAGTATGTCCTCCCCCGGCGGCAACACCAAAAACGGCCGTGACGATCCCGGCGCACGCTTTGGGGCCTTCGACTTCTCCTACCGGCTGCCCTTTGTTCGCAAATGGCTCACGCTCTACACGGATTCAGAGGTGCATGACGATGTTTCCCCCGCCGATGCTCCCCGGCGCGCCGCTTACCGGCCCGGCCTCTATCTCTCTCATGTACCCGGCATTCCCAAGCTGGACCTGCGCGTCGAGGCAGCTTCTACCGACCCGTCCAGTTCGGACCATGCAAGCCAAAACTCATATCCGAGCCACTACGGCCGTTTTATGTACTATGAAGGGTTTCAGAAGCAGGGCTACACCAACCAGGGCCAACTTTTCGGCGACTGGATTGGGCGCGAGGACAAAGGTGGCCAGGCCTGGATTACGTATCACCTGAGCGGCAACGAATGGCTCCAAGTGGGTTGGCGCAACCAGAAGGCCACCACCTACTTCATCCCCGGCGGCACAACCCTGAACGACATCAACTTTCAGGTAGTCAAACGACTGGGCAAGGACTTCGAGGTAAACGGCAACTTCGCACTTGAACACTGGAAGGCGCCCATTTATCTTTTCGGCCAGCAGACGGTGACGACGACCACCATCCATCTCACATGGTTCCCAGGGCGCAAGATAAGCTTCTAGAACTCCGCATCAGGCGCCAGGTGTTCTTGTGTTGTTGCTTCTGTTCGAAAGAGCAATATGACACAACTTTTCTCGATCGTGATGTGGCAGTCTGTTTGCTGGAGCTTTCAAAGATGAGCAATCCCGCAAGTCGACGCATTGTCCTCGCCTCACGGCCTACTGGAGCACCTACCCCCAGCAATTTCAGGATTGAAACGCAACCTATCCCCATTCCTGTCCGGGGCCAGATGCTTCTGCGCACAGTCTACCTGTCTCTTGATCCGTATATGCGCGGCAGAATGAGCGATGCCCCCTCGTATGCTCCGCCTGTGGAAATCGGCAGCGTCATGGTGGGATCGACAGTGAGCCGGGTTGAACTGTCGCGGCTTCCGGACTTTGCCGTGGGCGACTGGGTATTAAACCAAGGCGGATGGCAGGATTATGCCCTCTCTGATGGGAAGGGAGTATTCAACCTGGGTTCACGGTTGGAGCACCCTTCGCACGCTCTTGGCGTACTGGGTATGCCTGGTTTTACCGCCTATATGGGTCTACTGGAGATTGGCCAGCCAAAGGCCGGCGAGACCGTGGTGGTAGCCGCTGCCACGGGCGCGGTGGGGTCGGTAGTAGGCCAAATCGCCAAGCTCAAGGGATGCCGCGCAGTCGGCGTAGCCGGGGGCGCGGAAAAGTGCCGCTATGCCGTGCAGGAACTGGGCTTCAATGAATGCCTCGACCATCGCGATCCAGAATTGAAGAAGTTGCTGGCGCGAGGCTGCCCCAAGGGCATCGACGTTTATTTTGAGAGCGTGGGCGGTGTGGTCTTTGATGCGGTGCTGCCCCTGCTCAATACGCACGCGCGCATTCCTCTCTGCGGAATGATTTCGCATTACAACGACAGCGAACTTCCTCCGGGAAGGGATCGCACCGCCATGGTGATGGGGACCTTCCTCAAACGCCGTGTTCGCCTGCAAGGATTCATCATCTTCGATGATTTCGGCTCGCACTTTGGAGAATTTCAGAAGCAGATGTCTGAATGGTTCGCCGCTGGCAAGATCAAATACCGCGAAGATATGGTGGAAGGACTCGAACGCGCTCCCGAAGCATTCATGGGCCTGCTTGAGGGGAAAAACTTTGGAAAACTTGTGGTTCATATTGGCGCCGCGACCGCGTAAGAGTGACCGAGCACCTATCTCGATCCACAATCAACCAGGAAACGACTCATTCGAGCAAAGAGGAAAATCGCAATGAAGATTTTGATGGTTCTTACTTCGCACAGCAAGCTGGGAAATACTGGCAAGAAAACTGGATTCTGGCTGGAGGAATTTGCTGCGCCCTACTACGTCTTCCTCGATGCTGGAGCCACGATCACCCTGGCTTCGCCTCACGGCGGGCAGCCGCCCCTGGACCCCGCGAGCGACGATCCCACAGCGCAGACAAAGGATACCAGGCGCTTCAAGCAGGATGCCGCTGCACAAACTGCACTGGCAACCACTCTGAAGCTCTCCGATGTTGCCGCAGCGGATTTCGACGCCATCTTCTATCCGGGCGGGCACGGGCCTTTGTGGGACCTGGCAAGCGACACGCGCTCCATCGCTCTGATCGAAGCAGCTTACGCAGCCGGCAAGCCGGTTGCCCTGGTCTGCCACGCGCCCGGCGTGCTGCGCCACACCAAATCTCCGGACGGAGAACCGCTGGTGAAGGGAAAGCATGTAACTGGGTTTTCCGACTCAGAGGAAGCAGCCGTTCAACTGACCAACGTAGTGCCGTTCCTCGTGGAGGATGAACTAAAGCGCCTCGGCGGCTTGTACGAGAAGGGCGCTGATTGGGGCTCTTTTTTGCAGGTGGACGGAAATCTGATTACCGGGCAGAATCCGGCGTCGTCCGCGGCTGCGGCTGTGGAAGAACTGAAGATATTGGCCGCCGCGCACAGAAACGCTTCTTGAAACGGGATTTGAATAACAGGCGTCGATACTTCCAGCGAGTTTTTTGAAACTTGTTCGCGCGCGTCCTCGCGCCATACACTAAAGCCATACATGCAAACTCATTTCAACACCAGACTATCTATTTCAGGAGAACAATCGTGACCCCAAAAGCCACTCTGCTTGATCAATTCAGAAAGCCGACAGGATCTTTGGGGCGGGTCGTTTTGCAGCAAATGAATTCGCACCATTCCGAGTTGACAGACTGGGGCTTGGCGCACATTTCAGTCGGCGAGCACGATACGGTTCTCGATATCGGTTGCGGTGGAGGGAGAACGGTAAGCAAATTGGCGGCGATTGTCACGCAAGGAAAGGTCTGTGGCATCGACTATTCCAATGCGAGCGTGGCCGCATCCAGAAGAACGAACGCAAAACAGATCGATTCAGGCCGCGTCGAGATCCGGCAAGGCTCGGTTTCTCAGTTGCCGTTTCCGGACGGCGTCTTCGATCTCGTGACAGCCGTGGAAACACATTTCTTCTGGCCCAATCTGCCCGCTGACATGCGCGAAGTTTTCAGAGTTATGAAGCCCGGTGGCGCCTTCGTCATCATCGCGGAGGTCTATAAGGGAGGAAAAATGACGGAAGGAAGTCTCGCCGGTCAATCTTTCTCTTTTACAAATATGACGATCTTGAGCGCGGATGAGCATCGCGATCTCTTCACCAAAACCGGCTTTTCGGATGTTCAGATTCTAGAGGAATGCGACAAGGGATGGCTTTGCTGCATCGGAAGAAAACCCTGACGGCAAAAGATACCGTCCCTGGTAACAAGCGGCAGAAACGAGCCTGACCACCCTCCGCACATGAGCGACTTCCGAAACTCCAGGCATCCAGTATGATGACGAATTAACGGTACGACATTCAAAACAGAGAGCGGTTATACTGTTCCCCATGCAGAGAGACACATTCACGGATTGGCAGAGCCTCACTCAACTCTACAGTGAGATGGGCGACGGCGAATTGTACGAACTGGATGCGGACATTCACGACTTGACTGAAGTCGCGCAACAGGTTCTCCGCGACGAAATGAAGAAGCGCGGACTGAGCCGGTCTGGTGCACCAGATGGGGAGCCAAATGTAGGGACACACACTGCCGCTCCTCAATGGGATCGCAACGCCGATTCGCCAATAGGCGAGGACGGATCGGAGGGTAGCGGTCCACAGCACGAATACACTTGGAAGACGTTGCTCTGCGAATGCGATGAACCGGCACGCGCTGCGCTGATCCGGGAAGTATTGAAAGAAGCGGGAATCGAGAGCTGGATTCGAGGTCCGGGCTACAGCGTTGCGCCCGATATGAGCAGTCCCTCGATTTTGGTTGCCGCCGATCAACTCGAACAGGCACGCGAAATTGTTGCGAGGCCGATTCCGCAGTCCATCATCGACCAATTCCAGGTGCAAATTCCGGAGTTCGAATTACCTGTATGCCCAGGCTGCGGCGCTCAAGACCCGCTGCTCGAAAGCGTCGATCCACGCAACACATGGCTCTGCGAAAGCTGTGGAAAGCAGTGGACAGATCCGGAAGAATATCCGAATGAGAATCCAGCGGGGCAGGAATAAGGACACAATTCTCTCAATGAAAATCTTCCAACATCCGAACCAAGCGACCTAGCGCGCCCGCGGATGCGTTCTGTCGTAGACCACTTCCAACTGCGCAGTGGTGAGTTGCGTGTAGCGCTGTGTGGTCGAAAGTCGTTCGTGGCCGAGCAGTTCCTGGATGGCGCGCAGGTCAGCGCCTTCTTCCAGAAGATGTGTGCCGAAGGCGTGACGCAGGGTGTGCGGATGCACGTCGGCGGAGAGGCCGCGCCCGATGGCAATGCGTTTGACGATACGGCCCACACTGCGCGTGGTCAGACGAGCCTCGCCGCCCGGCTTGCTCAGACCGCGCAGTTGAAGATTGAGAAACAGCGCGGGAGTTTCAATTCTCTTCCCATCGCCGGCCGCATCCAGCCGCGCCGAGCGTTCAGCCATATAAATTCGCAACGCCACGGCCGCCGCGTCGCCGAGCGGGACGTAACGTTCTTTCTGGCCCTTGCCGTGAATCAGAATCGCTTCGTTCGCCCAGTGAATGTCTTCCAAGTTCAGCCCGGTCAGCTCCGCATTGCGGATGCCGCATCCATAGAGCAGTTCGAGAATCGCCGTGTCGCGCGCCGGCCAACTGGCGGCATCTGCGCCCACCGACTCCACCACACGGTTCATCTGTTCGATGGAGGGCACGCGCGGCAAATGCTTGGGCAGCCGCGGAGTAGACACCAGTGCAGCCGCATTCTGCTCCACGCGCCCGGTGCGCGCCAGCCACTTGAACCAGCTCCGAATGGAGGCCAGTGCCCGCGCTGCTGAAGCTTTCGACAATCCACGGTCATAGAGAGTGCCCAGATAGGCGCGAATATGCGTATGCTCGATAAGCTCTGGGCCTTGCTCCTTGCCGAGCCGGTCGGCAATATAAGCAGCAAATGCGTGCAACTCACGCTGATAGGCGCGCAGGGTATGCATTGATGCGCCGCGCTCATTGGCCAGTACGCGCAGATAATCGTCTACCAGCGATTGCAGCGTGGCAGCGGCGATTGGAGCGGCTGAGGCACTCATGCCGTCTCCTTGTTGGGTTGCGCGGAGTGCGGTTCTGCGTTCCGAATGAACAGCGGGGATCGTGGCTTTGGGCTTTCCACCCTCGTCTCCGGCGGCATCTCGCTCGGAACCAGGTGCAAACCGTTATGCGGAACAGAAATCTCCGTGGCCTCCTCGCGCTGACGAATGGCGCGTGGATGGAACTGGCGGTGCACGGCCTTCAACCGTCCCAGTGCAAGGTGGGTGTAAACCTGCGTGGTGGAAATATCCGCGTGGCCCAACAATAACTGGACGCTGCGCAGGTCGGCGCCGTGCTCGACCATGTGAGTGGCGCAACTATGCCGGAGGCGATGCGGGCTGGCGGTCGAATCGGCCATCTTGACCACGTGCCAGACCCATTGCCGGGTAAGCGGCGCACCTCGTAGCGAGAGAAAAAGACGTGTGGAATCCTGCCGCGGAACGCTGGCCTTCCTGCCCGAGCTAATACGGGCCAGATGCGGCCTGCCCTGTTCGAGATAAATCTCCAAAGCCTCCAGGGCGGTCCGTCCCAAAGGCACGATGCGCTCCTTATCGCCCTTGCCGCGCACTTGCACGCGCCCCAGATCCAGCGCCAAATCGCCGGTGGAGAGCGCCGTGACCTCCGAAACACGCAACCCTCCCGCGTAGAGCAGTTCCAGAATCGCCCGATCACGCAACGCCGTGGCCTTCGCCTGCGGATGTTCGGCGTTCATGCGCGCCCGCTCCAGCATCTCCACGACCTCTGGCTCGGCCAGAGACTTGGGCAGCACCTTCCATGCCTTGGGCGACTCGATATTGATTGTTGGATCGTGATGGACGCGCCGGTCCAGCAGCAGCCACTTGTAAAAACCGCGCAGGCAACTCAGTTTGCGCGCCGCTGAGCGTTGGTCGATGTCGTGACCGCGAAGATGTTCTAGAAAAGCCGCCACATCCTCCTGTGATGCCGTCAACAGCACGCCCTGGCGCTCCTCAATGAACTCGGCAAAGGTCTTCAGGTCGCCGTCGTAGGCCTCACAGGTCAATGGCCGCAGCCCTTTTTCCACGCGCAGATACACCTGGTAGTCCTTCAATAGCGATAAATTGCGCGCAGTCTCCACACTTTTAATTATCCGCGTCTTCGGCTGCTTTCTTCGTTGCCGCGCGCGCTGCCGAACCTTCTTCATCAACGGCTCAGCCTCGACAACATCGCGCCCCGCGCTCATTCTGGAACGCTGAAGCATTTCATCGCCGCCTTGCAGATGGCAGAGCAGCGGCCCGGCGGAGTATAACGCTGGAATGGGGGCCTTGGCCGCAATTGAGATCGACAAATGGCTGAGCGAGGGCGGCCTTGTGGTCACGGCCAGCGACCGCGCCGCACGCGCTCTTGTCGCCGCCTTCCATCGCGCCCGCCAAGCTGAGGGACTGACCGCCTGGCCCACGCCCAACATCTTCGACTGGAAGAGTTTTGCTCGCACTGCATGGAACGAACGCAGCGCCGACGGTCGCCTGCTGCTCAATCCAGCGCAGGAGGAGGCTCTCTGGGTCGGCATCGCCGGCCAGGACCGTTCACTGGCCACATTGCTCGAAGGCCCGCGCCATCGCCTGGCTTCCATGGCCATGGAAGCTCACGAGCTGCTCTGCTCTTATGCGCCGCAGTTTTTGAGGAACACGGCACGAAGCGCTTGGCATCAAGACGCGGCCGCTTTTAGCGGTTGGCTTGTGGCCTTTGACGAAAGTTGCCGCTCCGGCAACCTGCTCAGCCCCAGCCGTCTGCCGCTTGAGCTGATTCCCCTGCTCGAAGCGGACTCGGCGAAGCGTCCGCCACTGCTTCTGGCTGGCTTTGACCGTATCCTGCCCGTTCAGCGCAGCCTCTTCGACTCCTGGGGCCAGTGGCATGAGGCTGCCCAGGGTGAGCCAGCCACAAAAATCCATTTCCATGCCGCAGCCGATGCGCAAGCCGAATTTGCCGCTTGTGCAATTTGGTGCGGCCGCCAGCTCGCCGACAGCCCGAAGGCCCGCCTGCTGGTCGTCGCCCAGTCCGTTAGCGCACGACGCGGTGAGATGGAACGAGCCTTTCTGCGGCATACCGGCCCAGCCTTCGAATTCTCGCTTGGGATTCCGCTCAGCCAAGTTACGCTGGCACGAGCGGCGCACCTGCTGCTGCGCTGGCTTGGCGGTTCGCTTCTGGAGCAGGAACTCGACTGGCTACTTTCCACCGGCCTCATCGCCGCCACCCCGCAGGAATCCGCGGCACTCACTGCGTATATGCGCACCCTGCGCCGTTTCAGCCTGGAACGCACCCAATGGACCTTGACGGCCTTCCTCGGCCAGCGATGCGCCTCCGAGCTACTGCCGGCTCCCTGGGTCGAACGCATCACGGCAGTCCAACGCCTTCTGGCCGGCTTCACGCGCCGTCCGCAAAGCCCGCTCGACTGGGCAGAGCTGGTTCCGCGGCTACTGGACGAACTTCCCTTTGCCTGCGCCTCTCCGCTCTCAAGCGCAGAGTACCAGGCCTTGCATCGCTGGCAACTGGCCGTGGAGAGCTGTGGTTCGCTGGGCTTCGATGGACGTCGCATCAGTTGGAAGGAATTTCTCTCTCAACTGGGCCGCACCCTGGACGAAACCCTTTTTGCTCCCGAGTCGCACAATGCGCCGATTCAGATCGCCGGACCAGCCGAGTCGGCTGGCCTCACCGCCGACGCCGTCTGGTTTCTGGGAGCAGATGAAGACTCCTGGCCTCCGCGCGGCACGATGCATCCACTGCTGCCCATTGAGATTCAGCGCGAGGCCGGAATGCCCCACGCCACACCCCAACTCGATTGGGAGCTGGCCGAATCAATCACCAACCGCATTCTGGCCTCGGCAGCCGAGGTTCATTTCAGCTTCGCCAAGCAAAACGAGACCGCCGATGCCCGCCCGTCGCTCCTGGTCACAAAACTTGCCGGAGATGCGGAGGATGTAACGCCGGATTTGATGGCGCCAGCCGCACAGCCCCCGCTCACTGTCCCATTTCAAGACTCCAGCCGCATTCCCTTTCCTCCAGGCAAGGTCTCAGGCGGCTCCAGCGTCCTCACCGCGCAATCGCAGTGCCCCTTCAAGGCCTTCGCCACCGCTCGCCTCGCCGCGCAAGACTGGAAACCAGCCGAGGCTGGCCTGACCGCCTCGCAGCGTGGCAGTCTGCTTCACGCCGTGCTCCACGCCATCTGGGCAGGACCGCCAGACGGCATTCGCACCCACGCCGACCTCGTGAACCTGAACGACCGGAAGGCTTTCGTCGCGGCTCATGTCCAGCGCACGCTTGCGCGCGAGTTGCGCCCCCACCTCCGCGAAGTCATGCCTCGCCGCTATCTGGAACTTGAAGAGATGCGGCTGACCGAGTTGGTCACCCAATGGTTGGAATACGAGGCTGCGCGCATCGAGTTCGAGGTCGCTGAAACCGAGGCCAAGCGCACAATTCATCTCGCCGGTCTGACCCTGGACCTGCGCCTGGACCGCGTGGATCGACTGAAGGACGGTTCTCAACTGGTTATCGACTATAAATCGGGCAACGTCTCGCCCAGTTCATGGGATCTGCCCCGCCCCGACGATGTGCAACTGCCGCTCTATGCTGGCTTTGCCCTTGACCCCGATGAGGTGCTCGGCGGCTTGGTCTTCGCCAAGATCCGCGCCGGAGATCAGGGATTTTCCGGACGTGTGGGCGACGCGGCGGCTACGCTCTTCAGCGGACTGAAGGGGTACAACCCTCTGGTTAGATACCCATTCACCGTCGAGCAACTCCTCGACTGGCGGGATTGCATCGAACGGCTCGCCAAAGACTTTCTCAGCGGAAAGGCCGAGGTGAACCCGCGCGATCCCATTGAAGAGACTTGCAAACGCTGCGGGCTGCAAACCCTCTGCCGCATTCATGAAAATGAGGCGCAACTCGAAGCCGATGACGATTCCGGCAGTGAGGAGATTGCTGATGAGTAAATCTGCAGCCCAGTCTCCTCCTCCCGACGAGATTGAGCGCCAGCGCGCTCTTGATTTCTCCCGTTCAATTTTGGTGCAAGCCCCGGCCGGCTCGGGCAAAACAACCCTGCTGACGAAACGATTTCTGCGCTTGCTGAGCGAGGTGGACGAACCCAACCAGATTGTTGCCATTACCTTCACCATCGCGGCTGCCGCCGAGATGCGCAATCGGGTTCTCGATGAGCTGAGGAAGAATGAGCCTGGCTCCCTTGCCCACCGCGCACTGGAGCACTCCCAGGCGCTCGGCTGGCAACTGCTCGACCTGCCCGCCCAACTTCGCATCTCAACGATTGATTCATTTTGTCGTGAATTGGCCCTGCAACAGCCGCTGCTCTCCGGCCTGGGCGGCGGCCTCAACATCGCCGAGCAGCCCGAAGAGCTTTATCGCCGCGCGGCCCGCGAAACTCTGCGGAAAGTTGACGACACTGGCTCGGCTATCGGCTCGGCCATCGAAAATCTGCTGCTCTGGCGCGACAACGGTTGGCAGGAGTTGGAAAACCTGCTGGTTGAGATGCTCGGAAGCCGCGACCGCTGGATGCACGGTTTTGTGCTGGAGCGTGAGCCGGATTGGGAGGCGCTCCGCGAGCGGCTGGAACGGCCCTTTGCGGATGCGGTTCGCGCCGCACTCATCAGGCTGAGTGAGCTTCTCGACCAAGCCCGCGGCGCACGCGGCGAAGCGCTGGAGTTGGCGCGGTTTGCCTGCCAGCAAAGCGGTGGCCATCTTCACCAGGAACTAGCCGAGTTGGCCGAGTTCCCCGCTGCTCCATTCACCGGCAGCATGGATTTTGAAGAGGCTCGTCTGGCCCATGCCAGTCTAGCCGCACTGTTGCTTACAGTCGATGGCGCTTTTCGCAAGCAGGTTGATAAGCGGCTCGGCTTTCCCGCCGACCGCAAGCGCGAGAAGACTCGCATCCTCGAACTGATCGCCAAATTGGCCGCCATTCCGAACCTCGAATCCGCTTTGGCCGCCGTCCGCAATCTGCCATCCGCGCGCTACGCCGAAGAAGAATGGGAGATCGTAAAAGCCTGTTTTACATTGCTGCGCCAGGCGGCGGGTGAACTGCAAATCGCCTTTGCCGAGGCCGGCACAGTGGACTTTATCGAGGTTGCGCAGATTGCCCAGCGCGTACTCAGAGGCAGCGACGGACTCCCCACTGATGCCGCGCTAGCCGTCTCCGATGGCATTCGCCACCTGCTGGTCGATGAGTTCCAAGACACCAGCCGCCGACAGCACCAGTTGCTTGCCAGCCTTATCGCAGCGTGGCCTGAGCGCACGGGGCGCACATGCTTTGTTGTCGGCGACCCCATGCAGTCGATCTACTTCTTCCGCGACGCCGACGCCGAACTCTTTCCGCGCGTGAAAACCGTTGGTCTTGAAATCCCCAACGATGAGCCATTACTCTTCGATTTCGTTCCACTCAAAGCCAACTTCCGCACCGCCCCTGCGCTGGTTGAGCGGCTCAATCAGGCTTTCACCCAAATCTTCGCGGCCGACGACGGAAGCGGCGTTCCATTTTCCTCCGCGGAACCATCTCGGGAACTCCCGGTGAAGGTCGGACCGCCTTTCACGCTACATCTACGCTTCGTACCACAGGCCTGGCGCGGTAAGTTCGCCGATCCCGAGGCCGCACAGGAAATCGAAGCCGCACAAAAAGAGCAGATTGAGGAAATCGTCGCTCTGATCCGGAAACAGTCGGATCGCATCAAGGAAGCAAAGGAGTCGGGAGAAAAATTCCGGATCGCCATTCTCGGCCGTACGCGAAAGCACCTTATTCCAATCGCCCTGGCGCTGCGCGAGGCCAACGAAAAAGCAACGCCCGCTGAAAGAATTCCATTCCGCGCCATTGAACTTGAAAAGCTCGCCTCCCGTCCCGAAATACTCGATGCGCTTGCCTTGGCCCGCGCCCTGCTCAATCCCCAGGACCGCGTAGCTTGGCTTGGCGTTCTGCGCGCCCCCTGGTGTGGCCTTTCGCTCGACGACCTGCATTGCATTGCCGGTAACGACGATCCCGAATCGAGTCCTCGGCCTTTGCCGGAGTTGATGGCCGAACGGCTGACACTCCTCAGCGAAGCAGGTCGTATCGCAGCCGGACGCATGCTGGACACACTGGCTTCAGCGTCCGCCCTACGCGCCTCACATCCCACAGCATCGCTGGGAACTTGGCTTGAGAAGATCTGGTTGCTGCTGGGCGGCGCGGCCTGCGCTGACTCGACCGCCCGCGCCAACCTCAACCTGCTCTGGAGCTGCCTTGACCGTCTTCCCGGCGGCGAACCGGATCTGCTGGGCCATGGCCTCGCCGCGGCCCTCGACAAACTCACTGCCCTGCCCGACCCGGAGGCCAGCAGCGAATACGGCGTGCAGTTGATGACCATTCACAAGTCCAAGGGCCTGGAGTTCGAAGTCGTCATCGTCCCCGAGCTACAGGCTCCGGCGGGGCGCGGAAAAGTGAAAATGCTCTCCTGGCTGGAACGCGGCCTCGCCCAGCCCGGCGAGTCGGGAGAGATTACCGAGTTTCTGATTGCGCCGCTCCAGCCCAAGCGCGAGGACCGCGGCCGCGCCAAGGAGTGGGTTGATCGCGTCTATCGTGAGCGCGAATCGCAGGAGACCCGGCGCGTTCTCTACGTGGCCGCAACGCGCGCTCGCGAGGAGTTGCATCTCTTCGCCCGCCCAGCGTGCAAAGCGGAAGACGGGGAGTTCACCTTGGTGGAACCCATAAACAGCCTTCTGACCACAGCCTGGCCGGCGCTTGAAGATGACGTCCGCAAGCGCTTTGAAGAGTGGAAAGCTTCCAGAGCCGCTTCGGAGCCTCCCGCAAGCCAGGAAATCGAATCCATCGCCGCCTCCGGCGAAAGTAATCTGCTCGTGATGCCGCGCCCGTTACAGCCCACGCTGCTGCGCCGCCTTCCGCTCGATTATCGGCCCGAGCAAGGTCAGGCCCTTGCGCAAACCACCGCGGAAGCAGCCATTCTCGGCCTGGGAACCGGTTCCTCCCGGCTCTACATTCGCCACGAGGGCGGCCTGCTTTCCCGCGCATTGGGCACAGCCGTCCACACGCTGTTGGAAAAACTGGCCCTCCTGCGCACACAGCTCGATTGGGAGGCTGCCCGCTCGGCTCTTCAGCAATTTGAACCCGGCATCACCGCCCAGGTGCGCGCCGTCGGCGTGGACCAGCCCCAGGCGGCACAGATCGCCGCTCAGGCGCTCCAAGCCGCGCTTGACGCCTCCCACGACCCCATCGGCGCATGGATTTTCTCACCCCACGCCGGCGCTGCCAGCGAGGCCGGCTGGGCCGGAGTTGTTAACGGCGGCTTGAAGACGGTTCGCGTCGACCGCGTTTTCCAGGCTGGTTCCACGCCTGGCTCTGAGGAATTGGAGGGGGAAGATTGCTGGTGGATTATCGACTACAAGACCGCGCACGCTGACAACCTTGATCCAACGCAAGCCCTGCCGGAACTCCGCCCGCTCTTCGCTCCCCAGGTCGAAGCCTATGCGGAAGTTCTGCGCAAATTGCGCGGCGCGGATGCGCCCATCTTCGCAGGCCTTTACTATCCGCGGATGTTGCTGCTGGATTGGTGGAATGTTTAGCCGGCGCCAACCCTACCGTCAGAGACTTTTGGCGCCCCGGAATCAGGCTTCGCCCCAGGACGAATTCCGGGGTCATGGATTCCGCGCCAGAATAAGTTTTTTAATTTCAAAAGAATACTTGCACACAAATGCATATTGGGCTGTACAATTTCCACGAGGAGACCCATGGCCGGAGATATTCAACTTACGTGTAGCGATTGCGGGCAGGACTTCACCTTCACCGCTGCTGATCAGACGTTCTTTCAGGAACGTGGTTATTCGACCCCAAAGCGTTGCAAGACTTGCCGTCAGGCAAAGAAGAACGACCAGGGGGGGTCCGGCTACCGTTCGGCTCCGGCACAGGGTACACCTGTGATTTGTTCGGGTTGCGGCCAGCCTACAACAGTGCCATTTGAACCGCGTGGCGACCGCCCGGTCTACTGCCGGGATTGTTACCAGGCGCGCAAAGGCAGCGGCGGCGGCAGTTCGCGCGGCGGCAGGTAACTAATTTCGAGAGGGTCCGATAGTGCGTTGCATTTAGGGCCCTCTTCCATTCGGATAAGTTCAACAAAGCTCCAGGGCAACGGCTGATATGGCTGTTGTTGCTCGTAGTGAGTTTTGGTTAATCTTTTTTTGCTCAATTTCTGCTACTAAGACTTTGCTCCATCTTCTTCGAGAGGGCAGCTACCTTCCAGGTGGCTGCCCTTTTTCTTTAGTGACGCTCGAAGCGGAAATTGCAGTCTCTCATCGGTAGCAGCGGACTGGGCCTGGAGCAGTCTTCGCCGCACGGCTCACACTTCCCCGAAGATTGCCGCACTCGATGACCGGTGCGGCAACCTTGGAAGGATTCGGGCCTACGTAGTGCCTAGCGCTTCTTTGCTGGCTTGGACGTCGGTTTTTTGACCGCTGGCTTGGAGGACTTAGCCGCCTTGTTCGGCTTCGAGCTTGGAGCGAAAACAGTTTTCTTCTTAACAGGCGCGGACTTTGGAGCCGGAACCTTAACTTTAGCCTTCGCTGGAACCTTGACCGGAACCTTCACTGGCAGTTTTGCCTTGGCTTTAACAGCTGCGGACTTTGCCTGGGAAGCTGGCTTCCTCGCTTGAGCAGGAGCAGCCTTGACTGGTGTGGTCTTAGGCTTGAGAGTAGCAGCGGGGATATGTAGCTTGGTTGCTACTGCGCCAATTTTTGCCCCGTGCGCGGCTGCTGGCTTGGCTTTCACCTTTGGCTGAGCCTTTAACTTTGGAACCGGCTGGGGCTTTCCTACCTTTTTCGGCTTGGGGGCAACCGGGGATGGCTTAATCGGCTTGACCTGCTTGGGCTGAGCAGGCAGCTTGGGAATGCCCGTCACCGAAGCTACTTTGTGAGCCGATTTCGGGGCCGGTTTTGTCTCTTGGTCCTCTTCTTCCTCGTCTTCCTCATCTTCGCCGATAGGAGCTTCGGATTCTTCAGTGATGTCGGCGTCCAAATCGACCTTGGGAAGGCTCAGGCCGAGATCAAGGTCGTCGTCGTCCCCACCCATTTCGTCCAAGTCCTCATCGTCTTCCAGATGGTCCCCGGACTCATCGTCCAATGAGTCCTCTTTCAGCTTGGCCTCCGCGCTGCGCTTGGCGCGCGGACGTTTGATGGTGACCTGAGGCGGCGGAGCGGGTGGCGAATAAGGTTCAAGGAAGGCGCGGGCTTCTTCCGGCGTGGTGAGTTTGCCGTCGAGCAATTCCAGAAAGACCGTCTGCACGATCTCGTTGTAAGCGGGCAGTTCAGCCGTGATGCGCATCTCCTGCATCAGAGCGTAGGGAATATGCTGGCGAGTTTCGGGCCAGACCTTGAGGAAAAGATTATATCGTTCTTTGACAGCCTCATCCTTGCTGATAAATCCAAGCCATAAAACCGCTTCGGGATCATAGCTCGTGAAGAGCTTGTAGCTGAGCGAGGGGGTGACGTTTTGCTTTGCGAGCAGTACCTTGGCAAATCCTGCAGCCAGCGCATCCAGGCTGCTCCACTCCTCGACGAACCCAGGGCGCAACATCTGCTTCTTGAGAGCGGCCAGTTCCTTTTGGGGCAGCTTGGCGGTAAGCAATCGCATCTGCGCCGACGACATATCAGCATGAACGCCTTGCAAGAGCAACTCGACGGCTAGATCGTGCAGGGCTGTCAGCCCCTCCCCGTCGGCTTGGGCGGGGGTCCATGCTGGAAACAGAACCTTCATCCATCCTTCGGCTTCAAACGCGCGCAAGACCTTCAGCCCTTCATCCTCGTGGCCAATCTGCTCCAGCTCCTGCCGGCGCGCCTGGGCGGAAAGGCGCTCGATCGCGCCTTCGTCCTTGGCATTCAAGTAACGCGTGCGGGTCCTGGGATCCATCTCCCAGCCCAGGCGCGCACTATAGCGCGTGGCGCGAATCATCAGAGATGGCTCTTCAAGGAAACCATAGTTGGAGACCAGACGCAGGGTTCGGGATTCGATGTCTGCGGCGCCGTTCATGGGATCCATCAGCAGCCCGAACGAGCCTTCATTGAGAGAGAGGGCCATGGCATTGACGGTAAAGTCACGACAACGGAGATCCTCCTGAATGGAAGCTGGGTGGTAGATCGGCTTGCCTGACCTGGGGTACTCGATGCGGTGCGCGCTGACAAGATCGACGCGGACCGTGCCAGGAAAACATAGGTAAAGAGCGTGCGAGTCTTCGTCTTCTCCCCAGACCTTACCGCCCAGTTTTTCAATTGTTTTCTTGAGCTTGAGCGCATTTCCATGCACTGACACTTCAAGGTCGCGAACGGCGTGGCCGCTGGTCAGGTCGCGCACCGCATCTCCGGTCAGAAACAGGATTGTGCCTGTTTCCCGGGCCGCCTCACGCACCTGGCGCAAGGCATTTTGCTGGTCGGCTGATAGCCGATTTTCCAGAAGATAGATGTAGTCGGGCATTCCGTTTCCTGCTTCCGCCTTCTGATATTTTCAGCCAAGTGTCTGATGCGGTTGCTTTTACAGCAACCGCTGGCAATGGTTGCAAACCAGTACCTTAACACAAGTCGGGCTAGTTGGAAAGGTCTCAATGCAACGGAGTTTCGGCTTTTTTTGATTCCGATGCTGGCGATGTTCCTGCACCCCACGAACAAAGACCTGTTCGTGGGGGCCCCGGTTCGTGCGACAATCCAAAGCGATGACTTCTTTACGCAAACCGGTAATCGTACGCAAATTTTCAAGGGACTGGTGCGCGGGGTACGCAGGAGCTGGCTTTGGCCAGGATGCGGCGGAGTTGGAGATCCTGGACCTCAGCGGTAAAGTGCTACGGATGGGCTGGGATCAGGTGAAGTGGGTCTGTGCCGTGCGCGATTTTCCTGCGGGCGAACAAGCAAATCCAGAGCGACTCCAGCACAAGCGATTTGCCACTCGTCCACGCACTCCCGGCCTGTGGCTGCGAATGACCCTGACCGACGGCGAAGAGCTGGAAGGGCTTGCGGCCAACGACCGTTCGCTGGTGGAGGGCGTCGGCTTGCTGCTGACACCACCGGACACACGGTCGAATACGCAGTGGATTTATGTGCCGCGGCAGGCTATTCAATCTCTGGAAGTGGTAAGCCGGATCGGCGCGGTGGGACGCAAGCGGATCGAGGTTGCGGACCGAGCGACGAAGCAGCCGGAGCTGTTTCCGATAGAGCCGGATGGGGCGTAAGTGAGCCTGATTCGCGTTTCCGTGGTTACGTGCATAACCGCTACCGCTTTCATTCCGGTACAATTCTTGCCATGAAGCTAGGTGAGTTGGCAATCCGGTTAGGTGCGGAGTTGCGCGGCGACGCGGAGCTGGAAGTTACAGGTGTAAAAGGGATTGAGGAGGCTGGACCGACAGAGGTCACCTTCGTGGCCAATCCCAAGTACGCAGGCCTCGCGCGGAAGACGAAGGCCGTCGCCGTGCTGGTCGAGCCGGAGTTCCCGGAAATTGAAGCGGCGACTCTCAGGCTGAAGAACCCTTATCTTGCCTTTTCGCGGACGCTGGGAATGTTCTATCAGCCGCCAGTTTACGAGCCTGGCATCCATCCAACGTCGGTCATTGATCCGACGGCGGCGATTGGCGAGGACGCACACATTGGGGCGTACGTTGTGATTGGCCCGCGGGTTAAACTGGGCGACCATGCCACGCTGCTGCCTCACGTAGTGCTCTACCCCGGTGTCGAAGCTGGAAGCCATTTCTTTGCTCATGCTCATGCCGTAGTGCGGGAGAACTGCATCCTGGGCGACCACGTGACGCTGGAAAATGGCGTAATTATAGGGGCCGACGGCTTCGGGTTTGCCAAGAACGAGGCCGGCCACTGGGAAAAGATTCCGCAGTCGGGCCCAACGCGGCTGGGCAACCGGGTGGACGTGCAGGCCAATGCTTGCATTGACCGGGCGACGGTGGGCGCAACCCAGATCGGCGATGGTACCAAAGTTGATAATCTGGTCCAGATCGGTCATGGCTCGCACGTGGGGGAAAACACACTGGTTTGCGCACAGACAGGGCTGGCCGGATCGTCCGTAGTGGGAAACAACGCCATCCTGGCCGGACAGGCGGGAGTAGCCGGACACTGCACGTTGGGTGACGGAGTAATTTTGACCGCCCAGACCGGCGTCTCGCACGACATTCCCGCGGGCAAGATAATCTCTGGGTCGCCGGGCTTCGACAACCGTGTCTGGCTGCGGGCGGTGACCATCTTCCAGCGGCTGCCAGAGCTTCTGAAGCGGTTGGATCGAGTGGAAAAGAAGTTGGCGGCGCAGGGTCGATCCGAAGGCACAATGGGCGGAGATGGGAGCTAGGAGTGAAGTCTCAAACAGGCTTGCGTGCGGAAATTTTGACCGCCGGGCTGATGTTGGTGCTGGTTTGGGCGGCAGGATGTCACTCATATTCTATTGAAACGACAGTGGAAAACCGGACGGGCGGGGCAATTCAACTGCTCGATGTGGACTATCCCAGTGCCAGCTTCGGAGCCAATAGCTTGGTGGCAGGCGCGGTCTTCCGCTACCGCATCCAGGTGCGCGGCAACGGGCCTCTCAAGGTGACGTACACAGGGAGCGATGCGCAACAGGTGCAAATCGAAGGGCCTGCCTTGGCTGAACGGCAGGCAGGCCGAATCGAGATTGTGCTGTTGCCTCAGAAAAAAGCGGAGTTTCACCTCCAACTAACCCCGCAACCCTGATGAACCCGTTCCATCGGCAATTACCGTGGCTGGCTCAGGGGCGAAGGCGGGCGATTCCTGGGAGGAATCGTCCGCCGGCCTGTTGGAGAGGAAGAAAAAATACGGCTCAGCGCACCATGCCCCGGAAGAGCGGGGATTGCAGAAGACTGTTGAACTGCGAGTCGGAGGTGGCGAAGTGGATCGACAGGCGCCCGGAGTCAGAGCTGATGGATGTGGCGCTCAACGCCTGTTTCTCGGCCTCCGAGCCGCTCATCTTGCGCAACGTCAGCGCGGCTGACATAAGCGAAGAGACAGTAGCCGCGGCAAATGTGTCGCCGGTGGAGATGGTGAGGTCGAACTTGACGCCGTGCTGGAAGTTCATCGAGTACCAGGAGGCCTCCAGGCGCTTGCGCACGGAGTCAAAGTCCGTAAGTGAACCTGCCTCGCCTAGCACCTGCTTCATCATCGTCTGCGTGCCCTTTTGATCGAGGATGCTCCAAAGAGGCTCGGAGTCCACAGCCCTCATGGCGTCCATCATCGGCCCGTTGGCGAGCAGGTTGCGCGTAAGACCGTCGCGGGCATCAAGGGCCTTGCCAACCGCATCGGCGTCGCCGAAGACCATGGTGGAGGGGTCAACGAAGCAAACCACCATGCCAGTCATGGCGAGCGGATAAACCCTGTTTGAGCGCACCAAAGTGGCCCTGAGTTTCTGTTTGCGGAAGTTGGCCACAATTTCCTGCACGGAGAACTGCCCCTGGGCGACGCCGACGGTGTCCAATCGTTCGCCATCATTCTTGGGGCGGAAGAGGGCAAAAGCCAACTGCTCAACATCGTGATTTTCGTTCAGGCCTGACTTGTGTAGCGCATCTTCAAAGCGCTTGAGCTCGGGCGGCATGACGCGTTCGCGCAAATCCATGGCCGAGGGCGAGTTTTCCATCGCGTGGTAGTCAATGGCCACCAACTGCTGCACGTCATGTGGAATGGCGGAGCGGGCATCGGTGGACAACTGCGCCGCAGGCAGCGATGCAGCCGCAGCAAACAAGATAGCAGGAATTGAAACTCTCAGAAAAGCCTTCAACGAATTCACCCTCCACAGTTGCGGCAGTTGTTGAATCCATGGGTGGAAGCCCGCTTCAAACTCAGACCCTTCCCTGCACCCAATAACCAACAATGCTGTTTCTGTTCCAATTTCATTTTACCTGTCGAACATCTATCCGATGCGCATCTCAAGCCGGCTTGGATGCTAACGCCCCTCCCGGCCATGCCAAAGGAGCCGCAAGGCGGCGCTCCAGGATCTTGGTTTGCTCATCGAACCCAATCAATTGACGCATCCACTCGCTATCCCGCTCACAGGCAGCCTCGGGCAACAGCCCGACAACCTCGCCCTCAACGGGTGCGGCCTTATAACGCAACGCCAGATCGGAGGCGGTGCGGAAGACCAGGGAAAGGGGTGTGACCTCGAAGTCGGCAATGTTCAAGGCAAGTTGCGCACGGCCATGCACCACGGCTCCCAGGGCCTTGACGCCCTTCAGACCGCCGGAAGCGGCGCGAATCTCCCGAGCAATGGCGCGCACCATGGCAACGTCAGACGAATCAAAATAAATGTTGTAGGTCACCAAAAACTTGCGGGCGCCTACAGCGCAAGCGCCGGCGGTGGAATGGATACCGGGGCCGCCGATATCCGGGCGGCGCGACGGATCCTTTACCGACGCCTCGCGCAACCCCTCAAACTGGCCGCGGCGCACCTCATCCAGGTTGGCGCGGTCAGGCCGGGCGGCCGCGGCCTCGTAAAAGAAGACCGGCACATGGAAGCGGCGCCAGATTTCCTGGCCAGCCTGCCGGGCCAGCAACACGCACTGCTCCAGCTTGATTCCGGAGATGGGCACAAAAGGGATCACATCCGCCGCGCCGATGCGGGGATGAAGCCCCTGCTGACGGGTCAGGTCAATCAGTTCAGCAGCTTTGCCCGCTCCACACACAGCGGACTCGACCACCGCCGCCGGATCACCGGCAACGGTCACCACGGAGCGGTTGTGGGCTGCGTCCAGGGACCAATCGAGCAGATGCACTCCCTCCACGCACATCGCCGCCACAATGGCTTCGACCCGCCGGGCATCCGTGCCCTCGGAGAAGTTTGGAACGCACTCGACAACCGGTCCGCTCATGATTCCCTTCAGCCCAGAGGCCAGAATCCGTCTCTGGGAACCTGGCTATTTCCAAAAAGTGTACCCGACCTGCACCTGGATGCTGGCATTGACGCCTGGGTTACGGTCACCCAGCGAGGCCGAGGAGATATGCACCGCGTTCACGCCCAGATCGATTGAGCGCTTGGCGCTTGTGAAGTAGTGAATGCCGCCGCCGCCCTGCGGCGTAAAGTTCCACACACTGGTTCCGCCATTGACGGGGAATTCCGGGGTGCCCATATAATTCGGTGGAAACTTGTGGGTGGTGTAGATGAGTCCGCCCGCGCCCTGGATCCATGGCTGAACGCGCCGCGACTTGGTCAGTAAGTTCCAGCGAAGGATCACCGGGGTAAGGCTGACGCCGCGGAAGGTGCCGCCGCCAACCGGCAAAGTGCAGCTTACGGTTTGGCCGTCCGATTCAAGGCACAGGTAAGTCTGCTCATGGGGGGCAGGCGTATAGGCCTGCCAGAGAGGCATGATATTGCTGCCGAACTCGAACTGCCCGGTGAGAATGCCGGCATGAAGGACCGGGGAAAGAGGCTTGCCCAACTGGACGCCAGCTGAGAGAAACTTGAAATCCGAGCGGCTGGCGAGGCCGTTGCCATAGTTGACGAACGGGCCGTACTCCCAACTCCTGTTCTGGCGAACCTGGGCTACGGGGTTGGCTGCTTCAGAGCCAGCGGCGATTGCGGTGCCGTCAGAAGCTTCGGCGGCTGAGATCATCGCCCCCGTCATCAAGACGAAGACGAAAAGCCTTGCGATTCGGGTCAACTTTCTTCCCTCCATGGTTGGGGATTTCTGAATCTCAGTAAAAAAGGCCGCCACTACCGGGCGGCCTTTCGAGCGCCTCATGGCGTTCAATTAGCCGGCCGCCGCTTCCATCTGGTCGGCATCCATGTCAAAGTTTGAATAGACGTTCTGCGTATCGTCACAGTCTTCAAGGGCTTCGAGAAGACGGATCATCTGGGCGGCCTCTTTGCCTTCCAACTTGGTGTAGGTGGAGGCAACCATGGTCACCTCGCTCATCACCGTGGGAATGCCAGCAGCCTTCACGGCCGCGGCAACGGCCTCATAGTCCGCCGGATCAGTAATGATCTCCCAGGTGTCGCCTTCGTCATTCAGGTCTTCGCCACCGTGTTCGAGCACAATGTCCATCAACTGCTCTTCAGTGGCAGCCGATTTTTCGACGGCCAGAAGGCCTTTTTTGTGGAACATGAACCGAACCGAGCCGGACTCGCCCAGATTGCCGCCATTCTTTGCAAAGGAGTGGCGGATCTCGCTGACCGCGCGGTTGCGGTTGTCGGTCAGCACATCCACAATGATGGCGACGCCGCCGGGGCCGTAGCCCTCGAACTTGATCTCTTCGTAGTTGACGCCTTCCAGTTCACCGGTACCACGCTGGATGGCGCGCTTGATGTTTTCCTGCGGCATATTTTCCGCTTTGGCCGCCAGAACGGCGGTACGCAACCGCGGGTTGCCTTCAGGATCACCATTGCTGCCCTTGGCGGAAATGGTGATCTCCCGGATCAGGCGAGTGAATATCTTGCCGCGCTTGGCATCCAGCGCGCCCTTCTTGTGCTTGATTGTGGCCCATTTTGAATGGCCGGACATGGGAACCTCAGTGGTAGAGAAATAGTGGCGCGGGCACGCGCCTGACCATGTGAGTATACCATTACAGCGCCTGGCAAATCGCCGCATCGTCAATCCCGTTAACATCTTCGGCATGAAGAACCGGAGTGAGGGCATGGCTGGGCTTGCGCGGGCGTGAAGCTGATACTCTATTGGCATGAATTTCGGGACTCAGTTCTTTCCCGGTTCCAGGAACAATCACGACATGCACGATACGATTGCCGAAGTGGCTATGGCCGGGATCGGGTCGGTCCCCGGTACATACTCCCAGGCAGAGAGATGGAAACTGACACGGAATGATTGACATCCATCATCATCTGCTCTACGGAGTAGACGACGGCTCACCCGACCTGGAAACCTCTCTGGCCATGGCGCGAGAGTCCGCGGCGAACGGAGTGACGCACATCGTTTGCACCCCCCACGCCAGCGAACGCTACCCCTATCAGGCTCCGATTGTCGAAGAGCGTTTCGCGGAGTTGCGCGGACTGCTCGAAGACCAGATGGAGTTGAGCCTGGCGTGCGACTTCCACATGACCGCTGAGAATGTCCAGAAGGCAGTGGCCAACCCCTTGCGCTACTCGATCGACGGCAAAGGGTACTTGCTGATCGAATTCTCCAACACTTCAATCCCCCCACAGATGGACGATGCCATGTTCATGCTGCAATCGGTGGGCTATACGCTGATTATTACGCATCCTGAGCGGTATCCCGCGCTGTTGGGCCAGCCCGAGATGCTGGCGGAGTGGATACGCAAAGGCAGTCTGGTTCAGGTTACAGCCGGCTCCTTGTATGGGCGTTTCGGCAAGATGGCGGAGGCTTTTTCCAACGAACTCCTGGAGCGCAACTGGATTCACTTTCTGGCCAGCGACGCACACAACCTGGAGCGGCGTCCGCCCCATCTCAAAAAGTGCTACGACTATGTTGCGAAGCACGCTGGCGAAGAAACGGCGCAGCGGCTGTGTGAGACCAATCCGCGAGCCGCCGTCGAAGGGACTCCCTGGCCGGCGCAGCCCGAGCCAATAGGGCTTTGGGAAGGCGTGCCGCTGAAGTTCCGCGCAAGGAAATTTGCCGCCCCGCCGCGCAGAGACCTGTACACAGCCCCCGACAACGAGGCACCAAAAGCCCATAAACCCGGTTTTTTGAAGCGGCTCTTCGGGCGATAGAGCAGCGCGGTTCGGAACTAGGAAACCAGCTTCTACAGCCCCAGCCCACCATCCACAGCCAGCACCTGGCCGGTGATAAAGTGCGGCCCGATGGCAAAGAAAAGAACAGCCTGGGCCACGTCTTCCACGCTTCCGTTGCGACGCATGGGCGTTTTAGCCGCAAAGTGTGCCGCCCGAGCAGTATCCTGCTCATTCATCTCAATCCAGCCCGGAGCGACGCAGTTGACGCTCACCTCGGGGGCGAAGGCCTTGGCCATGGTCTGGGTAAGCATATGCAGAGATGCTTTGGAGGCGCAATAGTGGGCATGGCCGGCCCACGCATGAATTCCCCCCAGCGAGCCGATATTGACGATCCTGCCCTCAGCGGCACGCAAATGTGCCAATGCCTCACGCGCCACGAGGAACGGCCCGCGCGCATTGGTATCGAAGACCACATCCCATTGTTCGAGGGTAAGGCTGTCAAGTGGAGCGGATTCGAAGACGGCGGCGTTGTTTACCAGCAAGTCAAGCCGTCCGAAACGTCCCATGGTGGCGGCGACGGCGGCTCGCACTGATGCTTCGGAGCGCACATCACACTCAACAGCCAGCGCACCATGGCCGAGCTTCTCAATTTCGCTCGTGGTTTGGGCGGCTTCAGCGCGAGAGTTGCGGAAAGTAATGGCCACATCCGCTCCGGCCCGTGCCAGAGATAGCGCAATTTCCCGGCCAACGCGCCGCGCGCCGCCGGTGACCAGTGCCGATTTGCCGCTGAGGAGTTGAGTGGTCATCGAACACCACGCCCCTTCAAAACCGGGAATTCTGAGGCCAATGCAGCACGAGGCACACTTCACTTCGGCTGAGGCTGGCTGGGGCTCGACTGCGCGTCCGGCGGAGTCGTTGGCTTGTCTTTTGACGCTGGAGCCGCATCCGGGTTCTTGCCGCCACGAGTCGCTTCGGAGTGATTCTTGTAGATGGAGTACTGCTCGCCAGGACGCTTCATCCGAATATCGATCGTCATCTGAGTCTTGTCGATCTTGAAGTCGTCTCCATAGGTCTGAAAGCCTTTGGCGATGATCTGCAGCCGCACCGTGTCGCCGATGGGCAGCACGTCGATGATGGCTTTGCCATCTTCGTTGGTCTTCAGTTCCATGTTGCCCTTGTCCCTCTCGCCCTCCATGGGGTGAAAGATGACAGCGGCATTTTCAATGGGCTTACCGTTGATGTCACGCACCACTATGACCTCAATGCGGGCGGTGGGTGGGGGCGACTTGTACTTGCGGCCCCGCTTGGAGGCACTCTGCTGAGCGTCGGCGCCGAGAGACGAGAGGAACAGGCCGAGCAAGGCCACGAGAGCAAAGAGACGAAAATGCGAATGGCGAAGCATGGGCACCATTGTAAATGGTTTCCGCGTCCGGGAGGAGTCCCCTCCTTTGAACACGCGCTGCTAGTTGGATTCCGATCAAGCCCGTACAGCCATGAGGGCAATCGGAGGTGAGACACATCGACCGTGGATTTAAACATATTTGATGCACTCAAAGTAATTTTCACGACAATTAATTAATTTCAGAGACAGTGTTTCGTCATTTCAGAATAGTCGTTGAAAAACTCATACCAAGCAGATTAGAGTGGTCTTCTTCCCTGGTTTGGTGTTTTTGCGTTCTATGGACGTTTTTCGTTTCAGAGGTGTACGTATGCTCTGTCCGAAGTGCCAATCCTCTTCCTTAGCGATCATTCCAGCCGAGATTCGTCTCTACCGCAACAGTCATCGAACCCTCAGCCACCCCCCTTTGACACCATCTCCCGACGTCCTGGTTTGCCTGGATTGCGGATGGTCGGAGTTCTCGATTCCGCGCTCCTGGCTCTCTGCCGGGTGGCTGCGTTCGATGCGTCCGCAACCTGCCCCGGCCATTCCATCCGCCGTCTCCGCGAATGTGGCCGCACTGACCACGTAGCGATGGGAACGGCTTTTCGCCGGGCCGCGATAATCCGTTATCAATAGCCCAGGCAGCTTGAGGGCAAACTGGCGCGCCGCAAACACTCAGCGTTGACGACAAAAGGCCTCCAACCGAAGCTGGAGGCCTTTTATTGTTGTTGGAGTGGGTTTAGTACATACCTTCCATGCCGCCGCCGTGGCCGCCGGCCGGAGCGGACTTAGGCTCTGGAATCTCGACTACCAGTGCTTCAGTGGTCAGCAGCAGACCAGCGATCGAGGCGGCATTCTGCAGAGCCGTCCGGGTCACCTTGGTCGGGTCGATGACGCCAGCCTTGACCAGGTCTTCAAAAACGGAGGTCTGAGCATTGTAGCCATAATGCGGGTCTTTGGATTCCAGCACCTTGGCCACCACGACTGCACCCTCTTCGCCAGCATTGGCGACGATTTGGCGCAGAGGCTCTTCGAGCGAACGGCGAACGATATTGGCGCCGATCTTCTCGTCTCCTTCGAGCGTCTTGATCAGTGCTTCCACTGCGGGAATGGCACGAACCAAGGCCACTCCGCCTCCGGGGACGATTCCTTCCTCTACGGCAGCGCGTGTCGCATGAAGAGCATCTTCCACACGCGCCTTCTTCTCCTTCAGCTCGGTCTCTGTGGCCGCGCCAACCTTGATGATGGCAACGCCGCCAACCAGCTTGGCCAGCCGTTCCTGGAGCTTCTCCTTGTCGTAGTCCGAGGTGGTCTTCTCGATCTGCGCGCGGATTTCCTTTACGCGGCCTTCGATTTCAGAGGACTTGCCGCCGCCGTCAACAATGGTGGTGTTGTCCTTGTCGATGGTGATGCGCTTGGCCTTGCCCAGATCCTCCAGCTTCACGCCTTCCAGCTTGATGCCCAGGTCTTCGGTGATGGCCTTGCCGCCAGTCAGAATCGCAACGTCGCCCAGGATCGCCTTACGGCGGTCGCCGAAGCCCGGCGCCTTCACGGCAGCCACATTCAGCGTGCCGCGCAGCTTGTTCACTACCAGGGTCGCCAGGGCTTCGCCCTCGACATCCTCAGCAATGATCAACAGCGGCTTGCCGCCACGGGCAACCTGCTCGAGCAGGGGCAGAAGGTCCTTCATCGCGCTGATCTTCTTCTCGTAGATCAGGATGTAGGGCTCTTCCAGAACCACTTCCAGCCTTTCGGCATCGGTGACGAAGTAAGGGCTGAGGTAGCCGCGGTCAAACTGCATTCCGTCGACCGTTTCCAGACCGGTGTGCATGGTCTTGGACTCTTCGATGGTGATGACGCCGTCCTTGCCCACAACCTTGACCGCTTCGGCGATAATGTCGCCGATCTCCTGGTCGCCGTTGGCCGAGATCGCGCCCACCTGGGCCACGGAACCCTCGTTCACGGGCTTTGAGAGCTTGCCCAAAGCGCCGCCCTCGGTCCACTTGCCGTCCTTGTCGCGGGTTCCGATGATCGTCGCCACGGCCTTGTCAATGCCGCGCTTCAGAGCCGTCGGGTTGGCGCCGGCCGCCACCGTCTTCACGCCTTCGCGGAAGATCGATTGCGCCAGAACGGTCGCCGTTGTTGTGCCGTCGCCAGCCACGTCACTGGTCTTCGAGGCAACCTCGCGCACCAACTGCGCTCCCACGTTCTCCATCGGGTCCTGCAGGTCGATCTCTTTGGCTACCGTCACGCCGTCTTTGGTGATGGTCGGCGATCCAAACTTCTTCTCAATGACCACGTTCCGGCCCTTGGGCCCGAGCGTCGCCTTCACGGCGTCCGCCAGCGTGTTGACGCCGCGCAGGATCGCCTGACGGGATTCTTCACCGTGCAGAATCTGCTTTGCCATTTCTGTAAATCTCCTCTTCACTTGTCAGTTGTCATGAATCTGTTGCCGGTGCTGAGTCGGTACTATGCGCCCAACCAGCCCGCGAACTTCACTCAAGCGCTGAATGCCTACTTCTTGATAATGCCGAGGACTTCTTCCTCGCGCATGATCAGAAATTCCTCGGCGTCGATCTTGATCTCGGTGCCCGAGTACTTGCCGAAGAGGATCTTGTCGCCCGCCTTCACGTCCAGGGGAAAGACCTTGCCTTCGTCGTTGGATTTGCCCTTGCCCACGGCGATCACTTCGCCTTCTTGGGGCTTTTCTTTGGCGCTATCGGGGATGATGATGCCCCCACGGATGGTCTCGCCCTCTTCTACACGGCGGACGAGGATGCGATCATGAAGCGGTGTGAACGTCGTCGCTACGGATGTTGATGCCATTGCTTCGCTTCTCCTTCACACGCGAACAGGGATGAACCCTGTTGCGGGATTTGAGTGATGATTAAGAAACCCTCTTGGAATCTTCAGGTTGCGGCTCTAATCGCAGAGCAAAAACCCTTGCGAGCACTTCCGCCAGCACTGCGCTAGCACTCTCGCCTTCCAATTGCTAACGATAGGCAAGATCTATATAGATTGTCAAGTCGTGAGTTCAATATCTTAGCGTGCCTCGCTCAGATAGTGTGACAGCGTGTATGAACGGGGCGAGGGACCCCGCAGGATTCGCTCCCTTCAAAGCGACCAAACTCGCCTCTGAAGGTGTATTTCCGGGCATGAAAGCCGCAGTACTGCGATGAATAAAGAAACGCGGCGACCGAAGCCGCCGCGTTGTGAGGGAATCATGCCGCCTTAGAAATTGATGCGGGCGGTGAATTCAATTTCACGGGGCGTATACAGGAAGCCCTGGCTGTTCGTGTTGGTAACTTGTCCGTATGTGGCGGACTGAAAAGTCGCTGTGCCTTGCAGATAGGCGGGGTTGTTACTGGTAACGCCGCCGGTGGTGGTGGTTGGGGTGCTGCTTCCTCCAGACAGGATGTAGGCAGTGTTGTTAATGGAAGTGACGTTCTGATGATTGGCAACGTTGAACATATTGCACATGAGCTGCAGATTACGGCCCTTGCCGAAGGGAATCTCTTTCTGGAAGCGAACATCGTCGACCATGCGCCGCGGATAGCGCATGGTGTTGATCCCGATCGAAGGAATCATCGTGGAGCCGGAGGCGCCATTCCAGTAGCTGCCGATGGCTGCTCCCACATACGTGCTGACCGCGACAGTATAGGGCAAGCCGTTCTGCATCTGGAAGCTATCGTTCAAGCTCCAGTCGTTCGTCAGGTACTTGACCCATTTGGTTGTGGGAACGTTCGGGAAGTTATAGAGCACATAGGCCACGAACCTGTTGGGAACGTTGTAGGCGGAATCACCGTAGTTGGCACGCGGATTGGAGTAGGGGTCATACCAATTGTTGGTTGCGCCCGTGGTGTTGGCATTCTGCGCAAAATCCAACGCATGCGACCATGTGTAGTTGGCGTCGAACTGAATGCTGTGCAGTGAGCGATTGAGGACCTCGATCACAGCGGCGTTGTAATTCGAATTGATATTGCCAATCTCCTCGGTAATGCCCTGGAAGTTTGCGGCATTGGTGCCGAAGAGAGCCGTGTTGCCATAGGAAGTGTAGGTCGGAACCGTGTAGGTCGATCCACTCGGTAGCGGTCCCTTTCCAGAGGCATCGCTAACTGTGATCACCACGTTCGCCATGTCGCCCTTTACATTCAGGCCAGCAGGGTTCGGAGTCGGATTGAGGTTGACGTTGAGGTAGTTTGGCAATTCGCGACCAAGGGCTCCCAGATAGCTCGCCTGGACGTAGGTGCCCTTTCCAAGGCTGTGCTGCACCATCAAGTCATATTCCTGCACTGCAGGATTGCGCAAATTGGGAGCCAGGAAGTACGAGGATGGCTTGGCGCCAACGCCAGTGGCCGATTCGATATACGGGAATTGCGGGCCGACAACGGTCGAGTTCTTGTAGGTTGAGGTGAACTGCCCGTTCGCACTGCCGGTGTTCAAGCGCAGGTTCAGGAGGTTTCCGTTGGTGATGCGGCCATAATAGATGCCATAGCCGCCACGCACGACAGTCTTGCCCCGCCCAGTGGGATCATAGGAAAATCCGATGCGAGGCCCGAAGTTCTTCTTGTCGCTGGGATTGTTGGTCAGGCCGGGATAAGCGTAAAAGTATGCGCCGCTGGTGGCGTTCACGGCAGTGAGGTTGTCAACGGGAGCCGGCAGAGCCTCGTAGTCCCAGCGCAGGCCAAGTTCCAGGGTCAAGCGCGGAGAGATCTTCCAGTTATCTTGGCCAAAGAACGCGGTATCCATGGTGGCAATCTCGAATACCGGGTTGCCAAATCCTTGAGTCAAGGACGAGTAGCAGGGATAGGTCCCTGTTGGAATGATCGCAGCCTTAGTGCCCGATGCGGGGGTGTAGCTCGCGGAAGCCCCGGAGTCGCAGCCGACCATCGCGGTGCTCGAAGGTGCAACACCGTTCTTAAAGTTGAGCACATCGTTCATGTAGTTGCCGAGGTAGGTGTAGCTGTAGTAGCCGTTGCTTTCGTAGGTGTTGTTCATCGTATCGTCATTGTGAACAGTGTCTACGCCGAATTTGACGCTGTGATTGCCCTTGTTCCAATAGAGAACGTCGCCGATCTGCCATTTCCTCTCGTCGGGTAGAGCCTTGCGATAGGAATAGTAGGGCGAGCCAAGATAAAAGCCGCTCGTCGATGTGGCCAGCGCAACCTCAGGAACATTTCCGCCTGCGGTCAGATTGTTTGTGGTGTAGCTGGTATAAGGCTGCTGGCTTTCGTCATTCAGTTCGCGGCCATACTGGTAAAGCAACTCATTGCCGATATTTGTGGAGATGAGGCTGGTGAGCTTTGCTACGCCGTAGTTCAGGTGGACGTAATCATTGCCCTGCGTGTCCTGCGCATAAATATCTGTGGATGCGGTTTGAACGCCGCCGGGCGAATCCCAGTTGAGGCGATGGTAAAGGACACTCAAATGCTCTTTTGAGTTGATCTGCCAGTCCAGTTTGGGAGTGTTGATCTCTTGATAGCCAGAGCGAGCCACCGGCCCAATGTCACCGGTAAGGGCCGTGATCTGTGTGGCCCAGACAGCAGCGGCAGCAGCGTAGCTGATGCCTTGGCGAGCAGCCAATGCACAGGCAGGGGCGTCGTCTACGGTAGCTGCGGTAACTCCCGTTAACGAGAGCTGTCCGGTAGTCGTGTTGCAGGTTTCTCCAGTTGCCAGCGTGGTCGCGGGCAAAGTGTAGAAGGTCGCCGGCGAATATGGGACACCAACCACTGGGAAAATGCGGGAATGCTGATCGTAGGTGTAGATCCAGAAGAGCTTGTCCTTGATAATCGCCCCACCGGCCGTAAAGCCATAGATCTTGCGCAGATCCTCAGGCTTGATGGATGCGGAGATATACTTATTTGAAGCGGAATCATAAGTCGTGAGCTTGGCATAGTTGCTATAGGCCGCCCATTTGCTTTCGCGATCCCAGAAATAAGCCTGCCCGTGCAACTGATTGCTGCCGCTATTGGTCACAGAGGTGATGACGCCGCCAGCGGCGCGGCCGTACTCAGCGGAGTAGACGCCAGTGTTGACGGCAAATTCGCGGACCGCAGCCGCGGAAGTTGAATAGGCCTCACGGGTACGCCCGCGCTCCTCAGAGTAATAAGCCTGGTTATCGTCGGCGCCGTCAATTTCAACATTGTTAAGAATCGGGCTGATGCCGCGAACGGCGACAAGGCCAAAGCCACTACTGTCGGATACAACGCCCGGAGTCGTCATGGCTAGGCTGGACCAGCGGCGGTTGTTGATGGGGATGGATTGAAGAGCAGTCATATTCATCGTGGCGCTGAAGTCAGGCGATTCAAGGTTCAGCACCGGCGCCGTTTCAATGACCTCAACAGTGGACGAAGACGCACCAACCGTCAGATGCGGCAAAACGCTGGAAACCTGGCCGACCGTGACAGTTACGTTTTCGGCGCGATAGGAAGAAAAGCCGGGCGCGACAAAAGTCACCCGATATGTGCCGGGCTCCAGCAAAGCAGCCTTGAAAAACCCGCTGGCGTCGGAGGTCAGTTTGATTTCGGCGTTGGTCCCCATATTGTGGATCGTAACGGCGGCGCCGCTGATAACGGCCCCGGAGGGATCCAGAACTGTCCCGGCGATCGCGCCTTGCGTGGACGTCTGCGCGTGCAGGGCAAATGTGCCCAAACACACCGAGAGTGCGAGAATCATCAGGCATAAAATGCTCTGACGAATTCGATTCATGGTCATGTTGGCTCTCCAAAATGTAACCAGTGTTGAGAATGCGCTGGGTTGAGAATGCGCTGGGTCGATGATCGGCAGCGATCCTTTGTGAACGACTCGCGCAACGCGTATTACGTTGGGCATAAAAACTCCTTGCAGCTTCGGTTCTGGCGGCCTTTGCAAAAAATCCGCTCTTGGGGACGCCGCTAACACAACATCCCCGCAAGAAACAGTATATTAGGCCAAGATGAACATCATGTAATCGGCAGGAAGTCATCACAGCCAAGCACGCGATTTAAAATCTCGTCTCTCATACCTTCTCACGAGTTCGGATTGAGCCCAACAACATTACCGCTAGCCCTCCGGTCGCAGCGTTGTCGGGCTGCCAACTCCATGAAAACGAATGATTCGTGGCAACAACGCATGGTTTCCTACGGGTAAGGCAGTATACCGCCATGCCATTCACAGGAGCAACCGTGGAAATCACGTCCGAAACTCGGATAAATGCGGCACAGTACTTCGCTGTAGCGGATTGAAAAAAGCCTCGTGAGGCGGCGAAATCCGAGTGGAGTTCGCCGCCGTCCCCGATCTCAGCCCGCATCGTGGAATGCTGGCAGGTCCTCTCAGCGACCGCTGGTCTTGGTCCACTCAATGCGCAGACCAGCGCGGAAATTGAAGGGCAGACTGGGATAGCCGATAGGCGCAATGTGCCGGCTGTCAGTGAGGTTCTCCGCCTGGCCGTATACGTTGAGCCAGGAGAGCAGCTTGTAACTGCCTCCCAGGTCCAGTTTGGCGTAGCCCCAGTCCAGATTGCGGTTGGGCAACAGCAGCGTGTTGCCACCGTAGGCATCCATATTCTCCAAAAAGGTGGAGTCGTCGCTACGGCTGGCAAAGGCCGACGTAAAATAACCTGTGAGCTGCTTGCCGACATAACTTGCCGTGAAGAACCCTGTGTGCGGCGGGCGCCGGAAGGGACGCGCGCCCACCAACGGCGTGTAGCCCCCGAGGGGAATCAGAGTGCCGTTGTTGTTGTAGGTTAGTCCGGAGCCTGTCTCATTGTCGCTGGTAAAGGAGCGTTGCACCACGCCGTCGAGATAGGTGTAGCCGCCGCGCATGAATATGCGGCTCCCGATGCCGCCCTCGACGGTGGTCTCAATCCCCTGGGCGCGGAAGGCCTCGGTATTAACGCTAAGCCCGTAGTTGTACGTGTAATAGTAGCCAAGCTCCGCTGCCGTCAAGCCAGGAATCAGTATGACCAGCGCGGAGGCGGGTACTGACTCGATCTCCTTGCCAAACTGATTGTGAAAATAGGTCGAGCGAAAAACCAGCCGTTCGCTGAAGAATTTCTGCTCCAAGCCGCCTTCGTAGGTTCGTGTGGTGGGAGCCGCCAGAGGGCCAATGTGCAGTTGTTGCGCATTGGACTGGTAGCCGTTGCTCACAAGAAAGTTGTAGAGCGAGTAGAACTGATCGGTCAGTTTGGCCTCGCGCACCGCATCGCCATAGTTGAACAAAATGCGCGTGCCGCTGAAGATGCCCGTACGCGGACGCAGGGCGTAATAAGAAAGCCCGGCGTGCGGAGAGGTTTGCGTGCCGAAGAGCGAATAGCGCTCCAAGCTGCCGCCCAGCGTGTAATAAAAGCGGTTCTTGTAGTCGCCATGCACGCCAGCCAGATAGTCGTAATTGGTACGCTCGACCGGCGCATAATAAGTGCTTCCCGGCTCCGAACCGCGCTCATCCTCATAATGGAATCCAATCAGTGCGGTGAAATGGGGGGTGACCCGGTAATCACCCTGATAGACCATCTGATCGCGGTTGGAAACGATCTGAGAACTGTATGTATAGCAGTCGAGTACAGCCTGTCCCGTGGCAGAGTATCCATTAGCCCCTGTGATGGTCACCGTATTGCCAAAATATGCGGGCCCCCAGCAATAACTGTTGTATGCCGAATTGTAGTTTCCCGACAATTGCCAGAGATTCGTCTGCTCGCGCTTGCGAGTCAGACCGTAGCGCAGCATATTGTGAAACGACGCCGTTGTCTGGTTGTCGATCGAGGCGCTGGCAAATAGATCCTGATCCTTTTCGGTAGCGTTGTCGGCGATGTGATAGAAGTCCCAGGAGTTGGGAACGCCCGTGGCGTCGACGCCATAGTGGAGGGTGCCGCGAATCTGCGTTGTTTCGTTGAGCTGCCAGCCAACGTTGGCTGCGGAGGTGGCTACGTGATACTCGTCGTTGGGCAGATCGTTACTGGTTTGCAGCCAACTGAAGGCGCCCAGGTAATCCAGTTTGTTGTGCGCGCCTGCAACTTCGAGCTGCTCGCGCGAGGTATGGAAGCTGCCCGCATCACCCTGAAATAGTATCGACGGATAACTCGTGGTTCCGCGCGGGGTGGTCAGGCTGACGACGCTGCTGCCCGCATCGGCTCCGTAAAGACTCGAATCGGGGCCACGATAAACCTCAGCCCGCTCGACTGCGGTGGTCGAGAGCGGGCCAAAGTCGAAGGTTCCGCCCATATCTTCGGCACTCACTCCGTCTAAAAGGATTTTGTTGGCAACCGAGTTGCCGCCACGGACAAACAGCGAGCTTTGTGCCCCCCGTTGGCCTTCCTGCACCACAACAGTACCCGGCATCAGGCGCAATGCGCTCACCATGTCGTCGCGCAGAGCCAGATCAAGCGGCCCCAGGACGCTGGTCGCTTCACTGGTCTGCGGCTGCGGAGTGGGGGATCCATTGGCTGTAACCACGATGGATTCACGTACCCATTCGGGTTCAAGCACTATATTGTGTTCCACCGAGTCCAGTCGGCCTGCGTAAAAGCCGGGCGTTTCCAACTGGCGAAAACTCTTGGCGGAAACGACCAGGAAGAATCGGCCCTCGACGCCGATGAGAATCTGAAAACTTCCGTCAGAAGTGGAGACGGCGGAGCCGACGGCTTTGCCGCCGCTGATCAAAATCACGTGAGCGCCGGTGACCTTGGCGCCGGAAGCATCCGTGACCACGCCGCGGACAACGGCAGCCCGGCAGAAAGCTGCGCAGGCAATGAGCAGACAAACCGCTAAAGCGCGGGACAACACACGCGTAAATTGACGATGAAAGTGGCTGGAGAATAATTGCGCAAAATCAGGCATAACAAGCTCCTTCGTTCCCCTCGGAACGCAAGTGGGTTGAGGGCGCGAGGACCGGTCTCCTGACTTGCGCTCTTCCAGCCACCTTCCCACAGGCGGACCCAAGGGTGATCGCCTGTAGTGGTTGATGAGGGATCTCCGCGACTACAGCAAAACCGGGGATGGTGTATCCCGGAACCATGCACTCAAGTCGACGCGGCCAACAGGGAGCGGCGACCTTCAACGAAACAAATCAAAATACAGGTTCCCTGGTTTTGCTCTAGCGGAAAACCCTGGCTGGTTCCCTGCCCTGACCGATAGAACGAGACAAAGGACAAGGGCGCTCACAGTTGCGGGGCAGTGACGGAATTTCACCGTCTTCCCGAGCATCCTGGCGATTGCCGTGGTGGAATTTGCTGCCCATCAATGGGCAGCCATGATGGCATGAAACGAATTTCCATACCATCAACTTTTATAGACGAGACGAGACACAAAGTCAAAACCCGGAAAGCCTCTCGCGCTGGAGCGTCGCATTCCTGCCCCCTGCTCAGAGAAATGGCTACGGCGGCTAACAATAAGTGCGGGCAATGCAGGAAAAGAAATGGTGACCCCGGGCCGATTCGAACGGCCGACCTGCGGTTTAGGAAACCGACGCTCTATCCAACTGAGCTACGGGGCCACAATACAAATTCTACGCAACAGTTCTGAAAACTGCCGGGTCTCTCATTCAGCCCTTGCCAGCCGAAGCCGCCAGAGTTGATTTACCACTTCCAGGATCAATGAGTTGCAGCGAGAAAAAGATCCAGTCCAATCCATTGTATCCCATAGAAGAAAAAAGGCTTTCTGCACAAGAAATCTCACAGGGCAAAGGATGAAAAGAACAGGAGCTTTCAGTTACAGGTTAGCATTCGGCTGCTCAGAGGTACTGGATAATCACCCGTTTCATGTGTTTGCTCTCCAGCAACTGTGCAATGTGCTTCACGATATTGCGCCGCAGGTCGAGCTCAACTGGAATGTTGGGATCTTGGTGCGCCTCGTTGATTCTGGTGCCCACTGCGAACTTCACAATATCGCTATCGAGCAGCATATTCGCAAGCCGCACGGCCGCATTCGACTTCGTTCCTTCGGGATCGAATCCCTCTTCAAGAAGGCGCGCTACTTCGCCCAGAGTGAGCGTGCCTTCCGTCACCAGTTCAAAGCCTTCCATCCGGGCGGAAGGTGGAACTTTAGGATCGAGTTGCTGCCGCATATCGATCTTGATCGCGCGTCCCAGCAGCCGTGAGATGATATTCGCCGTCGTTCCCCCGCAGATGACTTTGCGTCCGGAAGTTCGTTCGGCCATCTTGGCCAGATCCTGGTCGTGAGCGCGATTGAAAGGCGCGCCAGTCATCACCAGCAGCTTGCGAGGGCTACGGAAGTACACCACGCCGCAGGTGATATCGTCTTTTGCACTCATGCCGTCAACTTCCACCGCTTGCGCCACCAAAAGGCGCGACAGCTCGCGGGCCGAAATATACGGATCCCAGCGAATTTGTTCGCGAACAAACTTGTCGACGCTTTCCAAACCCCATCCGAGGGGCGTGCGGAATTCGCCCATGCCCGCTTGTGTAATGCCATCGGAAAAGAAAATAATGCGATCTTCGCGCTGGACTTCAAAAGTGGAAAAGTTAATGACGCGGTCCTGCCAGCGTTTAGGACGCACTTCGGTTTTTTGAATAATCAACTCGCCCTCTGGGCGAATCAGCAGGAAGGGCGGGTTGCCGTGCTCAATGATGCGGGTCTCGCCGGTGCTGGTCATATCGACAACGGTGAACGTCGAATAGCTGATCTTCCGCACGCTGCAGATGGGTAGAGTGTCCATGATGATCTCGGCCGACTTGCGAAAGTCCATCCCGCTGGCCGCAAACTTCAAAGCCATGGTCGCTGTCATGGTCGCCAACACGCTGGCTTTTACGCCGCTTCCCAGGCCGTCGGAAAGAACCGAGACAACGCGGTCCTCAAGTTTGACTTTCTGGGAAAGAAAGACATCCCCAGAGATCAGTTGGCCCTGCTTGGCCTGCTGGCAGAAATCGACTTCGATAAAGCTCTCGGTGCTCGTCACTGCTGTCCCCCGGCCTCGTCGTTGTCAACTTCTTCAGGACTAAACGAGCGCACGATGGAATTGAGGATGATCTCAGAATCGGCGGCATTCTCGCCGAGGAGGAAGGCAATCTGCTGCACGGTCTTCAGGTTCTTCTCGATGACCTCACGAGCACGCCCGATGATTTGTTCTTTCTGGAAAATGGGCTCCGTGATGTCCTGAAAGATTCCGCACAAAACGGAATGAGGCTCGATGGTGAAGATGCTTGTGTTCAGGGTGCCCCGCTGGAAGCGGATGTCGTGGCCCACAATATCTTCGCCCGAGTCGAGTACACGGTTGAACAGATAGGAAAAAGGCATCACGTCGCTCAGGGCGCTGCCTTCCAGCTTTTTGGACTGCGCGGCATCAGTGGCAAAAATGCGCGCAAAATTTGGGTTGCACTCAATGATCTTCAGATCGTCATCGACAATGACAACCGCGGACGGCATTTTCTGAAGAAGCGCGTTGGCCTTTTTCTGCGCCAGCTTGCGGGTATATGCGGCGCACATCATCCGCTCGGCATTACGGGCAATCAAGGCGTGGGCAAAGTCGCGGCAGGAGTCATATCCGCAGCCTCCGCAGTTCAATTCATCCTCAGTAGAGTACTTTCCCACAGTGCGCAGCGCTTCCTTCAGTTGCATCTCGCTGTACTCGTTGTGAGCGGCTGGAGAAGCAGCATAGCTGTGAGTAATATCAAGCAACGGGGGGCGCGGAAGATCGTCGGCAGGTTTGGCATAGTGGACAACGTCATAGCGGCGGCGCGCGACCGAAGTGTTGTGCGCTGCCTTGGGTCCATTGATGCACGACCCAGAACAGGCGCTCATCTCAAAAAAGATGCTGCGCTCAGGCTCCCATTTGGGAATGTCCTTCAAAGCCTGCTCGATATTTGGAATTCCGGAGACAGACGTGAATTGCAAATCGTCGCACTCATGCTTACCCGTAAGGCCCGCGCCCAAGCCGCCCTCAATCGCGGAAAGCGCTCCCTCTCGCGCCTCCTCTGGCTCAAAACAATCCTCTGACGACTCGATGACTTCCGCCAGACGGATGCTTTTTTCCATCAACCAACTGTCCAGATCTTCAAAGGTAAGCACTACATCGAGAAGCTCGGGATATTTTTCGGCTTCCTTCTTCTCTGCAATGCAAGGACCGATGGAGACGACTGCGATGTCATCGCCATAATGCGCGCGCAGCATCTTGCAATGCGTCACCAGGGGAGACAGGACATTGCAAAGAAAAGGCAGGCATTCTGGATGATATTTACTGATGAAATCCACGACTGCCGGACACGCTGAAGAAATCCATATCTGTTTCGGGCCGTTGTGCATCAGCGAAGAGACGCTGGCCGCGACTTGCTGGGCGCCTAAAGCGGTTTCCGATACGGCATAGAACCCCAGCCTCTTGAGAGCATGAATCAACTGTGCCGGGCGCACGCCAGGATACTGTGCCACAAACGAAGGGGCAAGCGAGGCGACGACCCTGCGCTTGCAATTCACCAGAGCTTGGGCCGTGGGAAGATCGTCGCACACTTGCTTCGCGTTGCTCGGGCAGGCCAGTATGCAATTGCCGCACAGGATGCAAAGCTCCGGAACAACCTGAGCGCAATTATCTTGTACTCGAATCGCCTTCACCGGGCATTCGCGGATACATTTATTGCAATCCTGGCACTCATGCTTCCGGGTCTTGATGAAATTCAGACGTTCCATGCTCTTCCCCCAGTGGACTGCTTAGCTGCTGTAGCAACTCGCGCAATCTTTCCGTGGTGACGTTGTGATGGCACTCTCCACCAATCGTCAGATTGGGTCCCTGCTTGCACTCATCCTGACAGAGTCTACCAGTCAAGTGTACTGAAGCGTCCAATCCGTGGCTCTGCACATACTTATTGATGATAGAAAGATTCTCTGAGTTCCCCCGCGCAAAACAGGAACTCCCGAGACAAACCTCAATTTCGATATGGCCGTCGTCCAGGGGCATACTTCACCTCTCAGTTCTGCAACTGCACAAGTTGTGAGAACGTATCCGTGGTGACACTTACAGAAACCTCGTTCAAGGTCTCGATCTCGCCTCGCCCGCCCTGCCCCTGCCCGGCAAAACGTCCGAGCGAGTGAATCTGCCCGCGCAGACATTGGTTGCAGTCAACAGCGCTTTCCTCGATGCATGCCTTCGCGGGATATATCTCATACAAGCTGCGATACTTCGTTTGCGTCAGATTGGGCATCACCACATTTGCGCCGGCCTTGAGGCCGAGCTTCCGGCCATCGACTTTGTTAATGGTGGCAAGCGCAGTCGTGCTGGGAATGTTTGCGTCCGGACAAACAATGCG
>Ga0224531_1000106_pt1 | contig 52910 bp, 55 predicted proteins | sample CBST100metaG_FD_179876 | JGI IMG/M metagenome (GOLD analysis project Ga0224531, IMG submission 179876) | Peat soil microbial communities from Stordalen Mire, Sweden - C.B.S.T100 | ecosystem: Environmental > Terrestrial > Soil > Wetlands > Peat | place: Sweden: Norrbotten County, Stordalen Mire...
GAGCCGGTGGGCAGGCTCTCTGACTCGAAGCGCGAACACTACGAAGTTCTCATTCCCGTGCCTGCGGAATCCAGGGCGAGCGAACACCTGGTCGCCGTCCGCGTCTACGACCGGCACGACAATGTGGGCGTGGCCAAGACGGTGATTGCCGCGGAAGAGAAGTAGGGAAGCGCAAGCGAGGCGAGTTGAATGAGATTTGAGCTTTACGTAGCAGCGCGGTATCTCAAGGCCAAGCGGCGGCAAGCCGTGGTGGGCATCGTCACCACCATCTCCATCGCGGGCGTGGCCGCGGGCGTGGCTGCGCTCATTATCGCCCTGGCCATCACCAATGGCATGAGGCGTGATCTTCAGGACCGGTTGCTCGGCGCCTCATCCCAGGTGGACTTGATGCGCGTCGAGTCGGACGGCATTCGCGACTGGCAACCGCTGCTTGACCGTATGCGCCACGTTCCCCACGTGACCGCCGCTGCGCCGGGAATCTACGGGCAAGTGCTGGTTTCGCGCGGGCCTCGCGCCGGTTTTGCGCTCATCAAGGGCATCGTCCCCGTCCAGGAGCGGACGGTCAGCAACATTCTGGACACCATCACCTCCGGCTCGGCAAAAGACCTTGACCCGGAAGCCTCAAACCAGATTCCTAGTCCCGATTCAAATCAGGGATCGCTGCAAACTCCGGAGAATACGCCCTATCCCGCCTTGGTCCTGGGCAAGGACATTGCCGAGCAGATCGGCGCGGAGGTGGGCGACAGCGTCCTCGTCACCAGTCCCCAGGGCGAGCTGACGCCGCTCGGCCTCGCGCCCCGGTACCAGCGTTTCCGCGTGGCCGGCATCTTCCACTCCGGCTTTTACCAGTACGACGCTTCGGTGGCCTTCATGCGCCTGAGCGATGCGCAGCGCCTCTTCAGCGAGCCTGACCTGCTCTCTGTCATCAGCTTCAAGGTGGACGACCTGGAGCGCGCACCGCAGATCGGTCGCGCTATCGAGAAGGCCGCAGGCAAGGGCTACATGACCACAAACTGGATGGAGCAGAACCGCGAGCTTTTCCGCGCCCTCAAGCTTGAACAGGTGGTCACCTTCATCGTCATCGCACTCATCGTCATCGTGGCCGCGCTCAACATCCTCATCGCGCTCACCATGATGGTGATGGAGAAGACGCGCGACATCGCCGTGATGATGAGCTTTGGTGTTGAGCCAACTCAGGTCCGCCGCATCTTCCTGTTGCAGGGCTTTCTCATTAGCATTATCGGCACCGCCGTGGGCCTGGTGCTCGGCTATATAGCCGCCTGGGCCGGCGGCCATTATCACTTCATCCACCTCTCCGCCGATGTCTACTCCATCGACACGCTGCCTTTCTCGCCGCGTCCGCTGGATGGCCTGATCGTGGCCGCTGTCTCGATAGGAATTTCGCTGCTGGCAACGCTCTATCCGTCGACCGCTGCCTCCCGCATCCTGCCCGCCGAGGCGCTGCGGTATGAGTAACAGAACAAAGGGAGTGCTGGAAATGCACGGCAGAGTGAGTTGATCATATCTATTGTGCTTTTTGGCTTGGCTTTTTGCGGTTAGTTGCTGCTCTGCGCAGCACATGAATGCAAAAGATGGGCCTTGCCAGGAACCTGCAACTGGAGCCGAAGAAACCGCTTGTTTTTATGCTGCCTATCAAAAGTCAGATGCCGCACTGAATCAGTTTTACCGCCGAGTTCAGACTGCGGTGGATGGTGAGGAACTCACAAAGCTGAAAGCGGCTCAGCGTCTTTGGATTCAGTTTCGCGACGCAAACTGTTCTGCTGAGTATGAACTCTATGCGGGTGGAAGTGCTGCTCCGATGGTCAAGTTTGCCTGTCTCGAAGCGGTCACAAGGCATCGTACTGAAGAACTCAAAGTAATGTACGGATTGCGGCTCGAAAAATGGTCCAAATGAATTAGTTGGTGATCCCGCTTCCGATCTCCATTCTTGGATTGCCACCAAGATGGAACTAAGCCCACAAGTTACGATTGAAACCCCTTTGACTCCAGCATGGGTTCATGCCAAGGTATAGTCATGCCTTCGATTAACCTCAGTCAGTTGCGCGATACACGACAGTTGATTGCCTGGCTCAAGGAAGGGCTGACGGTCGATCTCTGCGAGAAGGGGCGCGTCATTGGACACATTGTTCCTATCGTTCCATGGCTGCTTCGCGATAAAGATGGTACGCGGGAGATTGAAGGCAAGGAATAGCTCGTCGAATGGTTGCAAGTCCATTCCATACCTAGAGATCAACGGATTTGCGCACTCCACATCCAGCGCCTACCCCATCGCGGCCAGTTGGCCACACCGCAGGTGGCCGATACACTAGAACTATGTACTCTCCGGTTCGTCTGGTGGCAATGGATATGGACGGCACCCTGTTGCCGACCTTCACGAAAGAGTTAAGCCCGCGAACGGTGCGGGCGCTCAGGGCTGCGCAGGAGGCTGGGATCACGGTGGCCATCGCTACAGGCCGCCGCACGGCTTACACGACGCCGGCGCTCGAAGGTCTTGGCCTGCGAGCGGATATGCCCCTCATTACGTCCAATGGAGCAGTGATCCGCACCTTGGGCGGAGAACCTATTGACCGTTGTCAACTTCCGGCTCAAGTCGCGCGCGGACTGTGCCAGTTGCTTCGTCCATTTGGAGTCCTGGTTTTCACTTTTGACCGTCCGGGGCGCCGCGAAATGGTCCTCGAAGACCTGGACCAGGCGGACAGACGCATCGCCCTGTGGGTAGCGGCCAATCGCGACGCGATCGAGGTGGTCAAGCCGCTGGAAGCTGCGCTCAGCGATGGCGAAGATCCTATTCAGGGCATGGTGACGGGCGGAGTGAGCGGGATGCGCAAGGCAGAGCAGGCGCTCAAGGCCAGTGAATGGGCTGGCTCCTGCGAATGCATCAAGACCGAGTATGCCAGCCGCGATCTGACGATTCTCGACCTGATGCCGCCGGGAGTCTCCAAGGGCCGGGGGCTTGAAAATCTTGCAGCCAAACTGAACGTGGACCGCCGGGAGACCATGGCTATCGGCGACAATTGGAATGATGTGGATATGCTGGAGTGGGCAGGGCAAGGCGTGCTGATGGGCAATGCGGCGCCCGAACTGCTTGCCATGGCGAAGGTGCGCGGCTGGGAGCAGGCCCTTCCCAATGACGAGGATGGTGTCGCTGTCGTGCTGGAAGACGCCGTGGCCCAGCGCGCAAGGGTTGAACTTTGATCTGGCCGGACTGGGAAGTGCGATTTACGATGCGCGGTACTTTATTCATCACGGCAGCGGTAACGGCGAGCTTGGCGGCACTTGCAGCCTTGCCCCCCTCCGCCCAGGCTGCCGAGCGCATTACACTGCGCAATGGATTCGAGATTCGCTGCCATCATTTTGCTCCCGTGGAGGGCCGTGTCCGGCTCTACCTGAGTGCTGGCGAGGACAGCTACATCGAGTTTGCCCCGGAAGAGATCGCAGCGGCTGAAACCATTCCTGATTTACCCGTTTCGCCGGAATCAAAAGAGAGTATGCCCGCGGCCTCACCCAAAGCCGGCGTGGCCGCCAAGCTCTCTCCCGCGGACCTGGGCGAGATGCTTACCAAGGCCGGCCATGAGCACAATCTGGACGTCGATCTGCTTGCCAGCCTGGTGAAGGCCGAGAGTGGCGGCAACTCTCGCGCCGTCAGCCGCGCTGGCGCCCGCGGGCTGATGCAATTGATGCCCTCCACCGCCAAAAACCTGGGCGTCGAGGACAGCTTCAAGCCGGACGAGAATGTGCGCGGCGGTTCGACTTACCTGGACGCGCTGCTCACCCGCTACCACGACAACCTGGCGCTGGCTCTGGCCGCTTACAACGCCGGCCCGGATGCGGTGGCGAAGTACCACGGCATTCCGCCCTACCACGAGACGCAAGCTTACGTGGCGCGCGTGATTCATGAGTTCAACCGCCGTGTGCTGGCGCGCGAAGCCGAGGCAAAGCGGGCAGCCGCGCAAGCCAGGCAGGCGGTCGCTTCGACCGCGCAAGGCAGCGCAGCCCAATAGAGGATTCTTCGCGTTCACTGGTGAGAAACTTAAGAGGTATTGATGATCGCGGAAACGGAGATCGCTTGAAGAAGAGGCAATTGATCCTGGGTTTGGTTGTGTTTGCCGCGCTGGTGGCGCTCCTCGTTTGGGGGCGCGACAAGATTCACTTCGACTTTGGCGAATTCCGTGCCCAACTGGCGATGGCCGATTGGCGCAAGATCGGCATTGCTTTTGGCTGCATCTATGTGTGCTATGCCTTCCGCGCGGCGCGCTGGGCGCTGCTGCTGCGCCATATCAAGAAGGTGCCGTTGTTCTCGCTCCTGGGAACGCAGGTCATCGGCTTTACCGGGGTCGCGCTCATCGGCCGGATTGCGGACCCGGTGCGGCCCTATCTGGTAGCCAAGAAGACCGGACTGCCGCTGAGCAACCAGATCGCCGTTTACATCGTCGAGCGCCTCTTCGACGCCGGCTCGATGGCTCTGATCTTCTGCTCGGTTATCCTCCTGGCGCCGGCAGGCTCGCTGCCGCACCCTGAAATTATCAAGAAAGTCTGCTACGGGGCACTGGCTACCACCGTGCTGGGCGCGCTCTTCCTGGTTGCCGTGCGCATGGCTGGCGGAGTCGTGGCGACGTTTCTGCAAGACGCTTTTAGCGTTGTCTCCAAAGGCCTGGGACGCGCGATCGGCGAGAAGATTCGCGCCTTTCGCGCCGGCCTGGATACGCTGCGCTCATTCTCCGATTTTGGCATTGCCGCGTCGCTCTCACTGGTCATGTGGGCGCTGATCTCGCTGGCCTATCTGGAGATCACCACGGCCTTTGTCGCCAGCCCGCAACTTGCGGGGCTCACGCTGGCCAAGTGTATGTTGCTGATGGCCTCCAGTATGCTGGTCAGCGGATTTCAACTGCCGGTGCTGGGCTGGTTTACGCAGATTGGCGCCGTGGCCGCCGCAATGAGCGGTTTCTTCGGCGTGGCGGCTGAACCGGCCACAGCCTGCGCCGCCACGCTGCTGGCGGTCACCTTCCTGAGCATCGCGCCGGTGGGCCTCATCTGGGCACGCTTTGAGCACGTCAGCTTGCGCAAAGTGGCCGCGGAGAGCGAACACGCCGGGGATGCGGCGGTTGCGGATGAACCGGGCAGTTAGGAGACACTATGGAGAAAATCCCGTTTGCTTACTCGATCCATCCTGGCGAGATTCTCAAGACGGAGTTCATGGAGCCGCTTGGACTTTCCAGCTACCGGCTGGCAAAGGACCTGCACGTCTCCACGCCGCGGGTGAATGATCTTGTCCGCGGCAAGCGTTCCATCACGGCAGACACCGCCATGCGCCTCGGCGCCTACTTCGGCTGCTCCGCGCAACTATGGCTTGGGTTGCAGATGGATCACGATCTTTGGCTCGCCGCGAAGAACAAGTCCATCGCCAAGGTCAAGCCGCGGGAGCGGGCGGCGTAGCTTCCTCCGCCGCAAGCACCGGGCGGGAAAACCGGATACTCTCCGGCCCCACGGCGCCGCCGGTCATAATCATGCTCATCGCCTGCTCCATGCTCAAGTTGGTCTCCGTCACCCTATGAACGGGCAGAATCTGCAAGAAGGCCGAGGTAGGGTTGATGGCGTTGGGCAATAGAACCGCTGCCAGCAGTTCGCCGGTCGCCTCGTCAGTCATGGTGCGCGTCAGAAACCCGATGGACTTCTGGCCGGCAATGGGAAAGTCCACCAGCACCACGCGTTGGCTGGACTCTTTCTTGGCCATCATGCTGTCCACCAGTTGGCGCACCGACGTATAGATTTTGGCGACTACCGGCAACCGCTCCATCACGGCCTCGAAGAGATCGAAGGCCTGGCGGCCGATTACCAGGCTGGTGACCCGGCCCACCACATAGAGCATCATCAGGGTCAGCGCGATGGCCAGAACGGACTGCAACCACGGCTGGTTGAGCCAGTTCTCAGGGAAAATCGCTGCAAACAGCTGGACCACCGGCAAGCCGGCGTTGGCCAGGGCGTCGAGAAGAAACTTGAAGATCAGGTAGGTAATGGCCAACGGGCCGATGGTAATGATGCCGGCCAGGATATTGCGTTGCAAACTGCGCAGCGTATGGGCAAGGACGGGTCTCACGCGTGCCTCCTGTCGTTGAGAATACCCGAATCGAGCCGCAAGGCGCAGCGTGCAGGCGCTTGGGCCGTGGAGCAGGCCGAAGGAACCCCTCCCGCACCGGAACTCGGCTTGTCTGAAGGAACCCGACTTTGGAAGCGGTTCATTGGAGGTGGCATTTAGCGCCCATATCGGAGCCGCTGCCCAGAAATGAACAAATATTCATGTTGTCAACTGATATGTTGCTTATATAAATACAGACTTGATAAGTATTGCTTCCTTTTCACTTTACCCATGACTTCGGGTGTTGCCAGTCGTATTTTCGGGGGGCTACTATCTGCCTTAGTTCATCCGGGTCTGCTCTCATATGCCCGGCCTTATGGCCGCTATGAATTTGTTCCCAGGTTACAAAGCCGCACCAACAAGTGGCGCTTTCCGGCGCATGTAGACGGAGTGTCTTTTTATGGCATGGTATGCCTATTGTATCGGTGAAAAACAAGCATTTCCTGAATTGGCCCGTCATCGTAAACCCATTCCGATGGAATCGGAACTCGGAGTGAGCGGCAACCAAGTATTTCTTTATCCCGCCAGCGAACTTGCCGTAGTCGTCAGCGAACATAACCCCGCTGAAGCCCTCAACCAGAAGTCCGGCGTAGACCACGCACGGGTGATTGCCGACTGTTTTCAGCACTCCACGGTACTGCCTTTCCGGTTCGGCACTGTCTTCGACAACGACGAGAGCCTGCGCAAGTCTATTCGCTCCAACCAGCGCCAATTCCTCGGCCACATCGACAAACTGCGCGGCAAAACCGAGATGCATCTGAAAATCCTGCTGGACGATTGCTCCGGCCACCCTGCTGACAATCATCTGGCAGGGGATGGAGCAAGCAGGGATTATTTCACCAACCTGCGCGAAAACGCTGGCCGCCAGCGCGAGCGCCAGACCCGCGCCCGTGCCATCAGCTTCCAGATGCACCGGCTCTTTATGCCCCTGGCTGAAGAGGTGAGCTGCCGTTTGGCCGAAAATGGCAAGATGGTGCTGGACATCGCTCATCTGATCGACCGCAAGTGCGTGGAACGCTACCTGAGCAAGTTTTCGACCACCTGCGTCATGATGCGGGAGTATCAGATGCAGCTCTCAGGCCCGTGGCCACCCTACCACTTTGTCCACCGGCTTACCTGCAGCGCTCATTCCCACCCGCAGCAGTCTGCGGCGGTTTATGCTCCGTCGGCAAGTCCGGTTGCGTCACCGGTGGTCAGGATTCCCGAATCGATTCTTGTGCCGGCCTGAAGCGGCATAGATAAAAAAGGCCATTCCGCAGCGCGGGATGGCCTTTTTTAATGAACTATTAGAGCGGTTCTCCAATTTCTGTGGCGTTTTCAGGATTGTGCAAGGTGGCTTTTTCTTAAGGAAAAAGCCACTCGGCGATTATGCTTTCCCTCTACACCAATTGGAGAACCACTCTACTGGGGCGAAACCCTGGCCTCGTCTACTTGAACGAGGTGATGGCGCTGGCCTCGTCGTCGAAAATGTCGAAGACCGTGTAAAGCTTGGTCAACTGCAGCAGATCGTGAACCTTCTTGGTCAGATTCAGCAGCTTGACTTCTGCTTGCTGATTCTTGGCTGAAGTAAAGGCGCTCACCAACTCGCCTAAACCGGAGCTATCGACGTAGTTTACGTCTCCCATGTTCAGCAGGATGTTTTTCCTGCCCTTGCTGATGAGTCCGCGAACGGCATCGCGCAATTGCACGCTGCCTTCTCCTAAGGTAATTCGCCCGCTAAGGTCCAGAACAGCAACGCCGTCCACTTCACGGGAAGCAATTGTAAGTGCCACGGATATTCCTCCTTGTTGGTATTACGATTATCACATTCTGGTAGTTCCTGGCTGTGGAACCCCCGTTTGCCCGGCGCCGCGGCGGGAGGAGGTTGACCCCAGTTCTCCGCCAGAGCCTTGTAAAACGCGTTAAGCCTGTTTGCCAGCCGTCGCCAAATACTTTATCAGCGTCAGCTCTGTACCGGGGTGCAGTTGACGAAAGTGTACCTCATCCATGAAGGATCGAATCAGAAAGATGCCGCGTCCGGCGCCGCGCAAGAGGTTTTCCGGGGCCAGCGGGTCGGGAAGGGAATTCGGGTCCAGTCCCTTGCCCTGGTCGGCAATGGTAATCACCAATGCCTCGCCGGTGTTTTCAAAACTGGCGAAGACCTGCTTGGCCGGGTCGTATTCGTTGCCGTGGAGAACTGCGTTCACGGCGGCTTCGCGCGCCGCCATGGTCACGTGGAAACATTCGTCCTCGTCCAGACCGGCCTCCACGGCCAGCTTTTCTGCAGCCGACTCCACTGCGGCGACGCTCTCCATCGTCGATTTCAGCGCGAGACTCAGCCGTCCTGTCTTCGGTCCGCTCACGTGGTCTCGAACCCGCCTCTCTCGGCGCGAAAATGGTCTGTTTACCCCTTGCGCTCCACAGCAGCCTTGAAGGCAGTTTCAGCGTTGACAAGCGAGTGTGTCAAGCGGGGTGAGCTCACTGGAGAAGCCTCGGCTCCGGTCTCCACTGCACGTTGACGTCCGTTCAGGCTGGTTACACAACTGGATGCATCCACAGGCGTAACCCGCCTCCGAAGCGATACACTCACCTCATGCGTCCTCGCACTACAGCACGCATCAGCCTGACGGCGCTACTCGGCACACCGGTGACCGATGCCCAGGGACATCTGCGCGGACGGCTCAAGGACATTGCGGTGGCCACTGGCGCGGATGCGGGCAAGGTGGCCGGCCTGGTGCTGAAGACCCGCGCCGGCTTGTGCATTGTGCCCTCGCATGAGGTGATGGAGACCCCCGCCGGCACGCTCGAACTGCGCTCGGCCGGCGCCATGGTTCCGCTGGAGGATCAGGGCAATTTCCTCTACCTGCGGCAAGACCTGATCGACCGCCAGATCATCGACATTCATGGCCGCAAGGTGGTCCGCGTCAACGACGTCGATCTGGAGTGGATGGGCCAGGGCGCGGCTCACCTGCTGCGCGTGGCCGAGGTCGAGGTGGGGCTGAGGGGCGCCTTTCGGCGCGTCTTCAAGGGGTTGCTGCCGCGCGCCTCGATTGAAAAGCTGTCGCGCAAATTCGGCGCACGCGGCATCCCCTGGGAGTTTGTTGACGTTATTGAGGTCGATCCGGCCCGGCGCGTCAAGCTGCGCATCGAGTACGAGCGCCTGGCCGAGATGCATCCCTCCGACCTGGCCGATATTCTCGAAGATCTGGCGCCCGCCCAGCGCGAGGTCATCTTTACCTCACTCGACGAAGATGTTGCCGCCGAGACCCTCGAGGAGGTCGAACCCCGGCTGCAAAAGTCGCTGCTCGAAAAGCTGGGCGAAGAGAAGATCGCCGACATCGTTGAGGAGATGGACCCTGGCGCCGCTGCCGACCTGCTGGCCGAGCTGCCCGAGGAGCAGTCCGACGCCATTCTCGAAGAGATGGAGCCGGAGGAGCGGCAGGAGGTCTCGGAGCTGCTCGAGTTCGACGAAAACTCCGCCGCCGGCTGCATGACCACAGACTTCGTATCCCTGGAAACCGACGCCACCGTGGCCCAGGCCGTCGAGGCGCTGCGCGCCTTTGATGGCGACCCTGAGAGTGTCACTGAAATCTACCTGCTCGACGAAAAGCGCGTGCTCCACGGCGCCATTCCGCTGGCCCAGATCGTCATGGCCCAGCCCGGGACGCGCCTTTCCACCTTGGCTGAAGCCCGCGTTCTCTCCTGCCCCTCCGGTCTGCACCAGACTGACCTGGCTGAACTTTTCGACAAGTACAACCTCCACTCCCTCGCCGTGGTCGATCCCCAAGGCCGCATGGTGGGAGTTGTCCAGGCCGACCACGTCATTGCCTTTCTCCGCGAAAATCTATAACGCCGCCGGCAATTATTCTGTGCTACACTTCCGCAAAGCTCCGTAGGGACAATTTTGCATCGTGAATTCCGCCCTGCGAGAATGCCGTCTGTATGCGGCTTTGTCGCAAGCGAAATCAATAAGGAGGAGGAAGATTGCCCGAAGAACAGAAAATGCCCAAGCCGCGAATGCATGGCATTACGCCGCCGCCCTTTGAAATTCCCGTTGAGCGCCTGCCCGAGCCAACCAAACAGAAGAGCAAGCGTCCATGGCTGCTCACTCTCTTCATCCTGAGTAATTTCTTTCATTCTCTCGTTTATCTGGGCCTTGCCCTTGTGCCGTGGAGCGACCCAGAATCGGAATTGGCTACCGACCTCATTGCCCGTCCTAACCTGGTCTTCGGCCTGCTGCCGAAGTTCATTCAGCCTTCGATGGCCGTGGCAGGCTCGGGCCTGAACCGCGTGCTTCCAGGGCTTCCGGTGGTATTCTTCCTGCTCGCGGTGATTTATGCTTTTGCCGGATGGAAGCTGTACGACCAGGACCCCTGGTGGTATTTCATTATTCGCTGGGGCATGATGTGTTATTCCGGTTATATTGTCGTCAAGTTCGCGCTTGCCATGTCAGCCGATTATTTTGTCGCTTCGGGCGCTCGAATGCTGTCGAATGCGACGATGCTGTATCTTATTCCTGTCATCGGCTGGAATTTGCTGATTGTCTTCTACTTTGCCATGATGCCCGATGTTGCCAAGGCCTACGATCAAGCCGGTTAGAACCAGCATCAAGCACCCGCGCCGGAGCCGCATCCTCGTCCGGCGCGGAGCGATGTGACAGAAAATAGAATGCCGCAAACCATCTTTTGCTCCAGCGCTATCCCCAATTCGGACAGTAAGCCATTGATTCCGAGCAGAATTGCTCACTTTCAGTTCTTTTCTTTCCATTCGCTCCAGAGAAAAGGCTCACATTGAGCCGATCTGTGAAACAATTCATAGATGATGCAGTTTCCCAAGATCATCCAGGGCGGCATGGGCGTAGGCGTATCGAACTGGCGCCTGGCCAATGCGGTCTCCAAAATCGGTCAACTCGGCGTGGTTTCAGGCACGGCGCTCGATTCACTCTTTGTACGCCGTCTCGCCAGTGGCGACCCCGAAGGAGATATGCGCCGCGGGCTGGATGCCTTCCCCTTCCCCGAGATGGCGAAACGCGTCTGGGACGAGTACTTCATCCCCGGCGGCAAGCCGGCTGGAACGCCTTATCCACTCTCGCCCATGCACCAGCGCCGCGACCTGCGCAATGTGGTCGAGCTGTGCATCGTGAGCAACTTTGTTGAGGTCTATCTGGCGCGGGAAGGCCACAAGAATCCCGTGGGCATCAATTTTCTTGAGAAGGTGCAGATGCCGCACCTCTCCTCGATCTACGGCGCCATGCTGGCCGGCGTGGGCTATGTGCTGATGGGCGCCGGTATTCCGTTGCACATTCCCGGCGTCCTGGACGCCCTTGCGATGCAGCAGCCAGCCGAGTACAAGCTGAGTGTTATCGGCGCGGTGCCGGGGCAGGACACGGCCATGCACTTCGACCCTCTCGACTACGTCGAAGGTCCGCTTCCGGTGCTCGACCGTCCGCGCTTCCTGTCTATCGTCAGCTCGAACACCTTGGCCACCACCATGCTGCGCAGGGCCAGCGGGCGCGTTGACGGCTTTGTCGTAGAGAGCCCCACGGCGGGCGGCCATAACGCACCGCCGCGCGGCAAGTTGCAGCTCAACGCCAACGGTGAGCCGATCTATGGGGAACGCGACATGGTCGACTTTGCGGGTATGCGCGCGCTGGGCGTTCCCTTCTACCTGGCCGGCGGATATGGAAACCCCCAGAAGGTGCGTGAGGCGCTCGACCAGGGTGCCGCGGGTGTGCAGGTGGGCACCGCATTCGCCTTCACGCGGGAGTCCGGTCTGCGCCCCGACCTGAAGGGTGAGCTTCTGTCCCAGGCAGTTGCTGGCACAGGCGAGGTCTTCACTGACCCGCTGGCCTCGCCCACCGGGTACCCATTCAAAGTGGCGCTCATCCAGGGCTCGTATTCTGATCCAGTTGTAACCGCAGCGCGTACAAGGGTTTGCGACCTTGGCTACCTGCGCGAGCCTTATGCCACGCCCGACGGCAACATCGGCTACCGCTGCGCCGCCGAACCGGTGGCAAACTACCTCTCCAAGGGCGGCAAGATCGAGGAGACAGTGGGGCGCAAGTGCCTCTGCAACTCACTGATGGCCAACATCGGCTTCGAGCAGACGCGCAAAGATGGTTTCGTTGAACCGGCCCTGGTCACCATCGGCGACGATCTGAATACCGTCGCGCAGTTTCTGGCGCCCGGTCACACATCCTATAGCGCCGCGGATGTGGTCGCGTCTCTTCTGAGCCTGACCGTGGACGAGACACCTGCCAAACAGGCGAGGGAGCGGGTTCTGACCACCGCCTGATCTGTACGCAGGTTAATGAGCCTCGTGCCCCATTCTTTCGTTTTTTCCCTGGCGAAAGGATGGGGCGCCACTGCGATTGGGCTCTCTATTACATCCCAAGGAATCCGATTATCCTCGTTTCCGCTCCTTCAGGTTGTGGCTATCCGTGGCCTTCAGCGTCATCCCATAAAGAGACTTGAACTGCTCAATCTCCTTCAGCGTTTGTGGGGAGAACGGTGCCTTGCCCTCGAAGGCATGGAGGACGATGCCCTCCAACAGGTCGCCGAGGGTCATTTCCTTCTGTTCCGCAACTGCCTTGAGCACCTTCAACATGCGCTTCTCCAACCGGACTCCGGTCTGGACGCGCTCGACGACGACGGGTTCGCGGTTCTGCTGTTCTTGCGGCATGGGAGCCTCCTGTTGCATAGGTACCAATATACCAAGGTACATATATTTCGTCAACCCCCTCCTTGGCAGTTTCTCCGCAGTGCCGCGGTCTTGGGGGTTCGCGTCCCCCGGCCTGTCCTGTTATGGTCAGTGAGGAAACAAATGAACCCTCCTTAGGAACCGGCGAGAATGTGGAAGCGTTGGCGAATCCGGATCATGCTGTTTTTGGCCGTCCTCGGCCCTGGATTTATTACTGCCAACGTCGATAACGACTCCGGCGGCATCCTCACCTACTCCCAGGCTGGCGCTCAGTACGGCTACACCCTGCTGTGGACCATCATTCCCATCACCATTGCGCTGATCGTGGTGCAGGAGATGTGCGCCCGCATGGGCGTGGTCACCGGCAAGGGCTTGAGCGACCTGATTCGCGAGGAGTTCGGCCTCAGGCTCACCTTTGTGCTGATGGTGTTGCTGGTGGTGGTCAATTACACCAACGTGGTTACCGAGTTTATCGGCATTGCCGGTTCGATGCACCTGTTTCACGTCACCAAGTTCATTAGTGTGCCATTTTGCGCCGCCCTGGTTTGGTACATGGTTGTGAAGGGCAGCTACAAGAGCACTGAAAAAATATTTATCGTCGCCTCTCTGGTTTACATTTCCTACATCTTTGCCGGGGTGCTCTCGCAGCCCAGTTGGCACGATGCGATTCTCGCCACGGTCAGGCTGCCGCAGAAGTCGGTGTGGAGTGAGAAGGCCTATATGTACATGGCCATCGGCGTGGTGGGTACCACGATTGCGCCGTGGATGCAGTTCTATCTCCAGTCCTCGATTGTCGAGAAGGGGATTCGCGTCAAGGACTACGGCGCCTCGCGGCTGGACGTGATTGTCGGCAGCCTCTTCACGGACATTGTGGCCTGGTTCATCATCGTGGCTTGTGCGGCCACGCTCTTTGTCCATGGCATGGGCGCCATCCAGGTGGCCAGCGACGCGGCTGAGGCAATGCGCCCGCTGGCCGGCGATTATGCCTTCATCCTCTTTGCCTTTGGGCTCTTCAATGCCTCGGTCTTCGCGGCTTCGATTCTGCCCATCTCCACCGCATACACGGTCTGCGAGGGCTTGGGCGTCGAGTCCGGCGTGGACAAGAGCTTCAAGGAAGCGCCGTTTTTCTATTGGCTCTATTCGGCGCTCATCGTCGGCGGCGCGCTCACTGTTCTGCTGCTGCCCGATGCGCAACTGATCAATGTGGCCATCCTCTCGCAGGTGCTCAACGGCGTCTTGCTGCCGGTGGTTATCATTCTCATGCTGCTGCTCATCAACCGCAAGGATCTGATGGGCGAGTACAAGAATTCGCACCTCTGGAACGTGATTGCCTGGGGTACCAGCCTCATCGTCATCGGCATGACGCTGGTGATGTTGTGGGGCATGATTCCGGGGCATTGAGAATTGAATGTCCTGTGGTGCGCAGAACTTAAAAATCGAATTCTGAGGTACGGCAATGGCCATGACGATGATGTACAACCCAGCCAGCCCAGGCGAACTGCTGAAGGCATTCCTTGGCGACACGACAGCAACCGAGCTAGCGGAGCACATCGGCGTAGCGCGCGCCACCATCTCCCGCATCCTCAATGGCCGTACTTCGGTTTCGATGGACCTCAGCATCCGGCTCGGCGAGGCTCTGGCGCTCTCCCCGGACTTCTTCTCGAAAGCGCAGTTACAGTATGATCTGTGGATTGAATCGCAGAAGCAGCGACGCAAGATCAGGCCACTGGCCGCCTGATCACCTGTGGTGAGGCCAGCGGCCTTCGGCATACCGCACCGGGCGCCCGTCCTTTTCGCGCCTTTTACGAAAGGGTGGGGTACCACGATCCTTGATCTGGTTGGATGCTCGCGAAGGTGCAATACAATTGACCTGCCGCAACAAGGAAGGCCTCAAATGCCCATTGCCAAAACCAAGAAGGAACTCCTGGATGCCATGGAGTCCGAATACCGCCTGTTGAAGAAGTGCATTGAAGAACTCAGCGCACAGGAACGGGAGCTTCCGGGGGTATGCCACGAGTGGTCCGCCAAGGATGTTTTCGCCCACCTGGTGGAATGGAAAAAGATGTTTCTCGGATGGTACGAGGAGGGCTTGCGGGGCGGCAATCCGCGCACTCCCGCCGAGGATCTGAAGTGGACTCAGACGCCCGCCTTGAATGAACGCATCTATCAAAAATGGAAAAACGAGAGCTTCGAAGTCATACTTGCCGAGTTTGAATCGACGTACGCAAAGATGCTAGAACTGACGCGTTCAATTCCAGAAGAGAAGCTCTTCCGCAAACAACTCTATCCCTGGCTGCGCGTGTGGCCGTTGTCGAGGTGGATCGCGGCTCAGACAAGCAGCCATTATCGTTGGGCGAGGACTCGGATCAGAAGATGGGCTAACCGCCAGAAACTGCAATCAACTCTCTAGCAGCCGTCTGCCCCACCGCAAGTCGGCTTGGCCGACTAGCCCTTGCCTGGTGCCCCAGACCGGATTCTCGGGACACGGGAAGGATCGCACACCCACAACCTTTTTGCCGAAAATAACCCTCCAGCAGCGCACACTGACAGATAGAAGACAAAGGAGCAAAGTTCCCGGTTCGATCTGTCAGGGATCTGCCCGGCCGTACCCTACCGCCCCTACTCCCTGCCCGCCGAATAGCAACGCGCAAGCTGTCAATTGCGAAGCTGCGGAAATCTACACTTGAAAGTGGGTTGGAAGTGCCGCTTACAGCAGTTTCCCATCGGCCAGATCGCGGATCAGGCCGCGGTCGGCGGCCAGGAAGTCGTAGCCGGACAGGTCTTCGAACCGGACCCAGCGTACCTGGTGATAGATGCGGCCCACGATTTCGCCAGCGAACTCATGGACGGCAAAAAATTGCAAATCGACGGCGCCGCCATGGCGGTAGTTGTGGCGGATATGCGTGACCGGAGGGCCGATGGTTGCCTGGATGCCCAATTCTTCGTCCAGCTCGCGGGCCAATGCCTGTTCGGGGGTTTCGCCAGCCTCGATCTTGCCGCCGGGAAACTCCCACTTGAGCGCCATCGGCTGTTCAGGGCGGCGTTGACCGATCAGGACTTCGCCACCGCGCACAATCAGCCCCGCCGCCACGAAGCGGAGCGCGGGCCCGGCAGGCCGGGGATTGGCTTTCTGCTGAACTTCTTCCACACCCTTAGTGTAAACGCATCAAAAGGGTTGCGGGGTTCGAGGGGTATATTGCAGGCTCAATGAAGTGGAAAAGGCTCCTGTTGCTCTCGCTCTAAAGCTAGCTTCCGGGAAGGGACTATTCGCCCGGCACGGCTGCCTTGTTGCCAGCGTCAACCTCAGGCTGGAAGTAGCCCCAGCCGTTCTTTGCCGCAGCCTCCAACAGACCCGGAGACGGATTGATCGGAAAGGGGTTGCGCGCAATTTCGAGCATGGCCAGATCATGGACGGAGTTGCCGAAGACCGCATCGGGGCGGTCGAGGCCCACGCGCTGGAGCGCGGCGGCCTTGTACTCGTCAGTGGGTACGTCCACAATCTCGCGAGAAAGGATGCCGTTGGTGACGCGCACCTCGGCGGCCAGCACGTGCTCCTCAGGAATTCCAAAATTGCGCGCGCCCTCGGCGACCACCCATTTGTTGGTGGAGCTGACGGCCCACAACTCGACGCCCGCCTTGTTCAGCGCAGCCACCAGAGCGGCCATCTCAGCAAAGACGCGCGGCGGAAGGAACTCGCTCACGTAGAGGGCAGCGGCGGCGCGCAGTTCGTCCTCGCGCATGCCGGCATAAATCTGCACCATCTCGCCGCACATATCCACTTCGCTCACCTTGCCGGCCATATAGGCTTGGTTGCGGAGGTCGAGCCGGTCTTTGGCCGAGCGCGAAAACATATTCTGTTTGAGAGACCACTCCATGAAGCCAAAGCCGGAGTCGCCGTTCCACAGCGTTCCATCGCAATCGAAGATCGCAACCTTGGGGTTGCTTGAGAGGACCAGCCGCTCAAATTCCTGAGCAGTCCAGCGGGGGATTCTAATCTGCGTAAGTGTCAATCGTTCCTCAATCTTTGTTCTCAAAAAATTTATCTAACTCTATTCTCTATTCTCTTTCAAATCGCGCTCTTTTGCACGCGGAGGCTTGCAGAATCGCCCCATTGGGCAATGGGATCATAGGCTTCCGGGCAAGGCTTTGAATCAGTACCAGTACTTGAACTCCGGCCAGTCAGCGGCGTAGGAACGCTTGCGGTGGCGCAGCCAGAAGTAGTGGTGATGCTCGTGATCCATGATCCAGGGTGCGTCAAAGGGGCCGAGATCATTCACTTCGGCGTAGCTATCTTTGTAGTCGGCTGCGTCGTTGCCGAGAGTCAGCACGGATTCGCCGGTGTAGCCATTCCAGCCCCAGTAGAAGTAGTTCTGATGGCCGCTGATGGCGGCGGGCAGGCCGTATATTGGGCCGAGGACATTCACGGCGCTGGCTTCGCCGTAGTTGCCGCAGAAGATGGCGGTGCGGGCGCGCACGTCGGGCGGCAGAGCGTTGTAGCGGACGGCAAAGCCTTCAACCATCTGTGGCCAGCCGAAGCGGTCAGAGAATATCTGCGGCAGAGGACTGGAAAACTTTTCCTGTTTGACTTTGTTGGCGCCGAAACGAGCCGTATAAGCGTTGTATTTCTCCGGCGGCAGAATTGTCAGCATCATCGGCGCAGTGGCGCGAAAGAGCAGATAGCCAAGCATCGCCGTGTAGACAATAGGTGGCCAGTCGCGCCGGGTGAGTTCGCCGAAGGCTACGGCTCCGGCGGCGAAAAGCGCCGGATAGATGGGCGCAGTGTAGTAATCCTTGGCGTGCATGGCCATCATCATGGCTAAGAATGGCAGATATGTGAGAGCGACAAAGCGCCACGGCCGCGCCTTGCGCGCAAAGCCGAGCCATGCCAGCCCGCCGATCCACAGCGGGGCCGCAATGACAAGCAGCATACTGACCTGTTCGCGCAGGAAGGCCAGCGGCGGAAGCTGGATGTTCTTGTCGGAGTGGGCGACATTGTTCAGCAGTTCATAAGTCGGGAAATGGTGCGTCCATTGCCAGAGGAAGTTAGGAAGAGCCACCAGAATCAGCAGCGCGACTCCAGCCGCACTGCCCTTTGACCAGAGAATGCGGCGTTGCGGACTGACGAGGAGGCCGAGCACCAGCGCCACCAAAAAGAAGACGGTGGAGTGCTTGTTTTCGATACCCAGGCCGGCAAGCAATCCGAAAAGCAGCCATGCGCGGGGGCCAGCCGAGCCATCGGCCAGCCGCAGGAGCGCCAGCAGCGCGCCCATCCAGAAGCAGGGCTCGAAGGCGTTCATGGAAAGGTAGTTGGCTGTGCCGAGAAAAACCGGAGCAGCGATAACGGCGGTCATGGCCAGCACCTGCGCGGTGCGGCGGCCGCCAAGCTGCCATGCGAGCAGGCCTGTGAGGCCAACCGTTACGCCACTTGCCAAAAAGCTGAGGATGCGAATGCCGGTAGGCGAAAGTCCAAAGAGCGTCTCGGCCAGACGCGCCTGCACGGCCACCAGCGGCGGCATATCCACGTAGCCCCAGGCCAGGTGATGGCCGCAGACCAGGAAGTAAAGCTCGTCGCGGAAGAAGCCGTAGCCGAGATGGCTGCCCCACAGCGAACTGACCAGATGGATCAGAAAGGTGAGCGCGGCAAAGAGGCTGGCGAGCAGCAGGGCTGTGTGCAGCGAGGTTCGCGCGGGGATGGGCGAAGGGATTTGCGGCAAGAGGTTGGACTCCTCGACGGTGTCTAGAAAATTCTACCTGAGAACGCGGAGAGGGTTCCCATGCCTTGTTGCGGGCGCGAATTTTCCCGGCAACCTTCGCGGCGCAAATCGGATCACTGATTCCCAACCCCTACGCCAGGTTGGCGTCGGGGGATGCGCACACCGCGCGCAGGGGTTGAGAAACGAGGCATATCAACGACGCTTGCGATTTGCGTGTGCTGCGTGTGCTGGGCGCGCTGCGGCTACCTTGTGACTTGTCGTCGCTGCCGCTGGAGCATCTTCGTTGAAAATGTCCGCGAGGGCTTTCCACCCGCCGGTGGCCTGTTTCTTATAGACCGTGACGTACTTGCCCTTTTCCGTAGCCAACTTCTTCGTCTTGGGATTCGTCCTGGTCATGGTGTAAGCTCCCTGGCTGTAGGCCAGGTCGCCGGACTTTGCAACCACTACATCGGTTGACTCAAAGCTCAATGAAAAGCCCTTGCTTTTCACCATCGGCTTCAACGCGGTCTTGATTGCCCCAACTCCGTTGAGCACGGGCGCACCCGGCATGAATACCGACGCGTCGTCGGCGTAAACCGCGGCGATTTGATCCACGTCCTTTGTGGCGTACAACTGTTGCCAGGAAGTTTCAAGAGCGCGAATCGCCTTCGCGTCCGCAGCGCGGGTGTCTGGGGTAGGCGCGGGAGCCTCGTTGCAACCCGCAAGAAGAGCCGCGAGAACGAGCACGGCCGGCCAAGCGTAACGAATATGCATAGTTCCTCCGATGGCCACAGAGCGTATCACGGCGGCTGCACGTCCGTGTAGAGAAAAATAGGACTGTCGCTGTGGAAGAATTGAAGTGATCAACAGGGAGTGAGCGTATCTGCCGTTATCGGGCCGGAAGCTGGTTTAACGGGAGATCCCCGCTTCGAGAAATTCGTCGGCAAGCTCGGAACCATGGTCAGCGGCCACGGGCTTCCGCGGCGGCAAAGGCCGAACTTCGCCAATGTTTTTCAGGTAGCGTGCAGCGGAACGGCGGCATTGACCGAGTGCCCGATGAAGCGCCTTCCCCTCCAGCGCCTCAAGCACGGGAACCAGACCGTCCTGCTTGCCGTGACCGCGAAGGACGCGGTCAGCCTCCAGGGCGAGCGCCTGCCAGTCGTGCCACTCTCCGGCGGCGACATGAATCTGCCTGAATGCGGAGGCCAATCGCTTAGCCAGGGGATCAGACGTGGCAGAGATCTGGGCCAGGTAGAGCGCTGGTTTGAGCCGCTTACGATAGGCGTGCAGATTGGCGGCGTTGAGGTTGGGAAGTTCGCTATTCAACTCGGCAAAGATTCGCAAAGCAGCTTGGGCAGTGGACGGCACGCTTGAGCGCATTTGAGGCGCCAACGCGGCTTCCAGTTCTTTGCTGAGCCGGTTCAACCGTTTGCTCTGAGCGTCAAGGACGGCCATTAGTTTATCGATCCCTGCCTGGCGCCGCCGCTTCAGCCGGTTTTCGAATTTGTCGATTTCACAGATGCAGCGGGGACTCAGCGGCGTTTCGCCTTCTGACGTTCCCCCAACGGTGTCGCGGAGGCTATCGAGCCGGGCCATATACACATCCGCATCGCGTACCGGTTCGAGCGCCTTGCGCAGTTTCTTCCCGCCTTTGTTCCAACGCTGAAACGCGCGTGCGGCCTTGCGATCGGCTGCCTGCTCCTGGAGGGAATGTTCCAACCCCACCTGCAAGCGCAATGTGAGGCTTCGCAGGACGTGGACGCTCTTCCGGCTGGGTTTGCGGGCGCATTGCGCAAGCAAATTGCGCCATGCCTCAAGCCGCTGCTGCCACTCCGGTTGGAGAGACACCGCGAACTGCTCGCCAGGGGGAAGAGAAGCGGGATTCACTGAAATTTAACCTCTACCTTCCATTTTGCACCCACGAGTCCAGTTGATTGAACTGGGCCCCCTCATGGTGCACCCAGATTTCCAAGGACGCTGAAAAGTGAATTCTCGAAAAAACAGAGTTGGAGGCCAGCTATGGGGTGGGCTACTGCGCGTCTTGCGCGGAGAAGCCGGTAACTGCACAGGACGCAAGGGTGTCAAGGAGAAAAAGGGCTGAAAGTATCTTCTAGGCAAATCTGTGCAAGATCCAAGCACTGGCCACCCGCGGCATGGCTAACTGCTTACGGCGAAGAGAGCGAAGGGCATCGTTCATCCGCCCTTTTCCAGAAAAAGGCGAAAGGATGGGAAACGCGCCCATCCCTCCCAAGTGCCGATCAACTTTGCGATTCCTACTGGGATGAGCTGGCCTTCCGATTCTTGACCACCTCGATTGCGTTCACTACCTGGCGCACGTTCGGCACTCCGGTTGCCGCCTTTTCAGCGTTCGTGCGGGTGTCTTCCGAGGCGACTTCTCCAGTCAAGGTGACTACGCCGTTCTTCACCGAGAAGTTCACTAAACCTTTTATCTTGTTCTGGATCAGCGCAGCGTCCAGATTCTTCTCGATGCCCTGGTCCAGATCGGAATTTATGGCATTTGCATCTTTTTCTCCCCCCGCCGGAATCACAGCAATCTGGTCTGCAACGACCTCTGTGCCCGCGAGGGACTTTGCCAGGGATTCCGCTTGTGCCTTCTGGTCGTCACTGGCGACTTGTCCGCCGAGGGTCACGATGCCCTTATCAGTATTCTGAGTGACGGTGACGCTCTTGAGGCCTGCTTGATCGAGCGATTTACGGATGCTGTCAGAAACATCCGGCGACTTCGTGGAGGGCTTGCAGCCCACCATCGACCCAATTGCAACCAGCGTTAGCAAGGTAACGAGCAGCTTATTCGTTTTCATATTTGTCCTTTGATCGGTGCTACGCAGGAGTCAGGGAATATGAGCAACTCCTGCCCCGCGGAGCCAGCCTATAGATTTACGCTCCCGCTTCGGCAGTGCTGTGCAGAATCGCTCATCTTGTGAGGAACCGCGTTCTATCGGGTCTTCGGATGCACTCTGCACACGCCCTCTCTCGTCTTGGGAGATCGGTTCGCTGATCGTACTGCCCTAACTGGAGCGTCCCTGGCTGCGGATTCAAAATACGGCGTGTGCGCAATACTGCAACGGTCAGCTTGCGGGCTTGGTTTCGTGGAAATGCCCCCAAATTGCTTCGGCTGTCTTGCGGGAGACGACGGCTGCCAGGGACTCCGCGGTAGCTTGCTGCACGTCGCGCAGGCTGCCGAAGTGGGTGAGCAGACGCTGTCTTGTTTGCTGGCCGACGCCAGGAATGTTCAGCAGCTCTGAATCGCGGTCGCGCATGGCGCGGCGCTGGCGGTGGTAGCCGACGGCGAAGCGGTGGCTCTCATCGCGGATGATCTGGACCAGATGCAGCACCGGCGAACGGCGGTCAAGCACTACAGGCTCGTCCTCGTTGCCGTAGAGGTAGATGATCTCCTCGCGCTTGGCAATCGACGCCAGCGGCTGCGTGGTCAGCCCGAGGGATTCCAGCGCCTCGGCGGCTGCGTGCAACTGTCCGAGCCCGCCGTCAACCAGCACCAGCGAGGGCATCGGCTGGCTTTCGTCCTGAAGGCGGCGATAGCGGCGCGTGATCACCTCGCGCATCGAGGCGAAATCGTCCACGCCGGCCACGCTTTTGATCTTGAACTTGCGATAGGCCTGCTTGTTCATCTTGCCGTCTTCCCAGACAACCAGCGAGGCCACGGTCTCAGCGCCCTGAATGTGGGAGATGTCAAAGCACTCGATGCGGCGAGGCAACTCGGGCAGCATGAGCACGTCGGCCAGCGCCTCCTGGATGGCCTTGCGCGAGGGCTCCAGCACGCGAAAGCGCTGGATGTACGACTGTTTTGCGTTCTGGGCCGCCAAGTCAACCAGCGACCGTTTTTCGCCGCGCAGTGGAACCGCGATCTCGATGCGATGGCCGGTGCGCTCGGTGAGCAGAGCGGCCAGGGTTTCGCGGTCGTCGAAATCCGCGGGGACGAGGATCGTGCGCGGGACGTAGTGTTGGTCGATATAGAGCTGCTTGAGCAGGGCGCTGAAGACCTGGCCGGCGTGGAAGGGCGCTTCCGTGGTTTCCAGGGGCTCAGAATCTAGAACTGGGGCACCCGGCGTTTGGGGCGCGTCGTGCTGTTCGGCGGCGGCTTCGAGCAACTCCGGCAAATCTTCCCAGAAAAACTCGCGGCGATCAACGATCTTGCCGGAGCGGATGTGGAAGAGGTTCACAGCCAGCGAGCCGGCCTCGAAGTGATAGCCGAAGACGTCGGTGTCGTCGCTCTGCTCGGCGGTGGCGGCGCGCTGCTTCTCCTGCAATTGGTGGACGGTGGAGAGCTGGTCGCGGAAGCGGGCGGCGGCCTCAAACTGCTCGGCCTCGGCCGCGGTCGTCATGCGCGCGGTGAGGGCGTGTTCGAGTTCGGCGTGACGGCCTTCGAGAAGCAGGCGCGCGTCGGCGACGGCGCTCTTGTAGATCTCCGGTGTTGTGAGTTCCTCGACGCAGGGCCCCAGGCAGCGATGAATGTAGTACTGCAGGCAGGCGCGGGGATGGTAGCGCGAGAGATCCACTTTGCAACTGGGAATCAGAAAGCTGCGATGAATCAGCTCGACCACGCGGTAAGCCAGACTGCCGGGGAAGTAAGGGCCGAAGTAGGCCGAGCCATCCTTGCGCAGGCGGCGGGTGACGAAGACCTTGGGAAAGCGGTCGGCCATGGTGAGCTTGACGTAGGGGTAGCTCTTGTCGTCCTTCAACAGGATGTTGAAGCGCGGCTTGCGCTCTTTGATGAGGTTGGTCTCCAGCGCCAGAGCTTCGGACTCGTTGCCTACCAGGATGTAATCCAGATCGACCGCCTCGCGCATCAGCGAGCCGGTTTTGGCGTCGGCCTGCGAGGCTTCTAGCAGATAGGACCGGACGCGCTGGCGGAGGTTCTTGGCCTTGCCCACATAGATGACCACGCCCTCGGCGTTCTTGTAGAGGTATACGCCGGGGTCAGTAGGCAGAGTGCGGATTTTCTCGTAAAGGTCCATGGGTGCGGCGGCCAGCGTTTGCACTTAGGATAGCGGGTTTTCTCAGATCTTATCCAAATGCTGAAATCCACCGGTGCTGACGAGCATCAGAAAGAAGATCATAAAGTTGTAGCAGGCATGAACCAGCGTGCTGGCGGCCAGCGACCGTGTAACCAGGCGCACCGCGCACAGGATCAGGCTGACCGTGACCAGCAGGAGAAACGGGCCCAGAGAATGGCCTTGCTGATCGGCGTGCATCAGGGCGAAAGGAAGGCTGGTGGCGATGGAGGCGGCCACCATGGCGAAGATGGACCACTGGGGATGGCCATTGGCGTCGAGTGGGCGGGCGGCCTTGCCGGTACTCTTTTCAATTGCCCAGTCCCAAGCCGTCGCCAGGGCCGGCAGCAGGAAGCCGCGGAAGGCGATCTCCTCAAAGAAGGGCGCAAAAGTGACGCCAAAGGCGAACATCAGCCACGCGGCGCCCGGAGAACGAAAGACATCTTCGATGGGAGCGTGGTTGGGTCCGGGAAGAAATGCTTCGTCGAGCGCGGCGAGCACAAAGCAACCCACGGCAATGGCGGGCAACCGCCAGTCGCGAGCCGCCGCGCCACGCCACTGAATGCCGGCAAAGAAGCTCTCGTTCCATAACAGCGGAAAAAGAAGAAGACTGCCGGCCAGCGTGATGAGATAGATGATTGTCTCGCTGCCCAGGATGTAATGAACGTCGGTGGCGGCCTTGGCCATGGATGTGGCGCCGAAGAGATGGAAGTGCACGGCTCCCATCATTGCCAATGTTGCGCACACGAATCCAACCAGGGCGAACGCCGCCAGCAGGCAGAGATGGCCGAAATGCGGAATGCGCGTGGGCGGCGCGATCTCGATCTGCGACCAGGTCTGAAATAATTCCAGCGAATCATCGGGGAATTGCACGGCTGGTTGCAGGGCTTGGCCTGGGGCTGGAAATGAATTCTGCTCCGGTTCGTGCGGCGTGTATCCCATGTCGCTCATGGCAGCACCGTCTTCTTTCTGCGGGTTGCGGATTTCTTTTGGGCGGTCTTCTTTGCGGCCGGCCGTTTGCGGCTGGCTGGTTTCTTCGGCTTTGCTTGCAGGTCGACGGTGGAAGAAGCTGTATCCCCGGTCTCAGATGCGAGGCCAGGATCAGCCATCATGGCGGCCTCGTCAGCGGCGGCAGTGTCCTCGTCCAGGTCGACGGGTGCGAGACGGCCGCTGCTGGAGGTGTAATAGCGCTTGAGAAACTGGCCGGTGTAGGAGCCGGGAGTGGCGGCAATCTTTGCGGGGCGGCCTTCGCCGACGATGCGTCCGCCCTCTTCGCCGCCTTCGGGGCCGAGGTCGAGAATCCAGTCGGCGTTGCGAATCACATCCATGTTGTGTTCGATGATGATGACCGAATTGCCCAGGTCGGCGAGCCGGTGGAGAACTTCGAGCAGCTTGCGCACGTCGTCGAAATGCAGGCCGGTTGTGGGCTCATCCAGCAAATAAAGTGTGCGCCCTGTCTGGCGTTTGCTCAACTCACGCGCCAGCTTCATGCGCTGCGCCTCGCCTCCGGAGAGTGTGGTTGCGCTCTGGCCCAGGTGGACGTAGCCCAGGCCCACATCGACCAGGGTTTGCAGCTTCTGGCGCACCTGCGGCACGTCGGCCAGCACGGTGAGCGCATCTTCGATCGTCAGATCGAGAATGTCAGCGATGGAATGCGAGTGAAATTTAACGGCCAGCGTCTCCTGGTTGTAGCGGCGCCCATTGCAGACTTCGCACTGCACATAGACGTCGGGCATGAAGTTCATTTCGACGCGGCGCTGCCCGTCTCCCTGGCAGGCCTCGCAGCGGCCTCCAGAGACGTTGAAGCTGAAGCGGCCGGCCTTGTAGCCGCGTTCGCGGGCCTCGGGAAGCATGGAGAAGAGATCGCGGATGGGCGCGAATACCTGCGTGTACGTCGCCGGGTTGGAGCGTGGGGTGCGGCCAATAGGGGACTGGTCGATGCGCACCACCTTGTCGATCTGCTCGGCGCCGATGAGTGTGTCATGCGCGCCGGGCTCCTCGCGTGAGCCGTAGATACTCTTTGCCAGTGACCGGTAGAGAATGTCGTTGATCAGAGTGCTCTTGCCGCTGCCGCTGACGCCGGTGACTACGGTCATCACGCCCAGCGGAATGCGGATGGTCACATCTTGCAGGTTATGTTCGCGGGCGCCGGTCACGGTGAGCCACTTGCCGGTGAGAGGGCGCGGATGCTCGCGTTGCAGCATGGTAGAAGCGCCGGAGAGATAGCGCCCGGTGAGCGACTCCGGGCAAGCCATGATCTCCGCTGGAGTTCCCTGTGCGACAACCTGCCCGCCCAGTCGGCCCGCGCCCGGACCCAGGTCAAGGACGTAGTCGGCGTGGCGGATGGTCTCCTCGTCGTGTTCGACAACCAGCACGGTATTGCCCAGGTCGCGCAGCCTTTCGAGGGCCTGAATGAGCCGGTTATTGTCGCGCTGGTGAAGACCGATGGAGGGCTCATCCAGAACATAGAGAACGCCGCGCAGCTTGGAGCCGATCTGTGTGGCCAGGCGGATGCGCTGGCCCTCGCCGCCGGAGAGCGTGGCGGCGTTGCGGTCCAGCGAGAGGTAGGTGAGGCCGACGGCGCAAAGGAATTCAAGCCGCTCGGCGATCTCATGACGGAGGCGCTCGGCCACCAGCGCTTCGCGCGCCGTGAAGCTCAAGTTGATGGCCGCCGAGAGTGCGCGATTGAGCGGCAGGGCGGTGAAGTCTGCGATTGACAGGCCGCCAATCTTGACTGCCAGCGACTCCGGGCGCAGGCGCTTGCCGCGGCAAACCGGGCAGGGCGTCGCCGACATATAGCTCATCATCGATTCGCGGTAGGAATCGCTGCGAGCCTCTTCGATGCTGTCGCGCAAATAGGACAGGACGCCGTGAAAACCGGTGCGCGGAGCCTCGCCTTTGGGAGGGCCGTAGACCAGCAGGTGCTGCTGGCGCGGGGGCAGATCCTCAAATGGAGTTTTCAGGTCGATCTTGTAGCGGTCGGCGGCCAGATGGATGAGCCTGAGCAGATATTGCGAGGTGGAACCGGGGCCGAGGCCGTCCAGCAGCGGCTTGGACCAGTCAGTGATGACCTTGGCGGGATCCAAATCATAGAGCGATCCCAGGCCGTGGCACTCGGGACAAGCGCCGAAGGCGGAGTTGAAACTGAAGCTGCGCGGCTCCAGCTTGGGCACGTCGAGGCCGCAGTCGGGGCAGGCCATCGACGAGGAGAATAACTGCTCCTCGCAGCCTGTAACGGCGACCAGCGCCAGGCCGTTGGCCAGTTGCAGAGCCTTGGCCACGGCGTTATCGAGGCGCTTTTCCACGGAGTGCTTGCCCGGAGGAAGCGGAGGCGCGTCAGCCGGAGGATTCTTCAGCAGGATGCGGTCCACGACCGCTTCGATGGTGTGGTTCTTGCGGCGGTCCAGGTTGACCGGCTCCGAGAGGTCCATCAACTCGCCGTCCACGCGGGCGCGAAAGCCCTGCCGGTCAAGCTGGTCGAGCAGCTCTTTGAACTCGCCTTTGCGCCCGCGGACAATGGGCGCCATCACGGTAACGCGCTCGCCAAAGCCGAGTTCGAGAATGCGCTGGACGATCTGGTCGGCGCTCTGGTGGGCGATAGGCCTTCCGCAGTTGGGGCAATGGGGAGTGCCAATGGAGGCATAAAGCAGGCGCAGGTAGTCGTAGATCTCGGTGATGGTGCCCACGGTGGAGCGAGGGCTGCGGTTGGTCGTCTTCTGTTCGATGGAAATGGCAGGGCTGAGGCCTTCGATGGAGTCGACATCGGGCCGCTCAATCTGCTCGAGAAACTGCCGCGCGTAGGCCGAGAGGGTCTCCACGTAGCGCCGCTGGCCCTCGGCATAGATCGTGTCGAAGGCCAGCGAGCTCTTGCCCGAGCCGCTGAGGCCCGTGACCACCGTGAACGTGTTGCGGGGGATGCGCACGCTGATGTTGCGCAGATTGTGCTGGCGCGCTCCGTGCACCGAAATGTGAGTGATAGGCATGATTTAAATCAAAGTAAACGCTACACCCTTCTCATTGTTTGAAAAGAGTGGAATCGCGCAATGGCGGCAGACGGCAACCGGGAAAAGGCGTTAGAGCTTGTTGTGGGTGCCATCGCAGAGAACTGGATTGGCGCTGTGCTTACAACCGCAGAAGTAGACGGTTTTGGATTCGGTTGCATCGAATTTTACGGGCGTGAAATCGCTCCCCTTGTGGCTGCCGTCGCAGAAGGGCTGGCTGGCGCTTCGGCCGCAGGCACACCAGTAGTAGCTCTTGCCGGCTTCGACTTTGACGGGATAGGGACTCTTTTGGGCAATCGTAGGTTCTGACATGAAAAATCCTCCTTGAAACGCAATCGAGCAATTTCACAGAGAGGGCAAGGTCATGAATCTCCCGCCTCGCCGCTTGTCGAGTTCTTACGGCAGGCCAAGATCGCACGATGCCCGCATCACGGGAAAAGTGAAAAATGCTCTAAGGAGATTATCGCCGATATCGGAGAACTGCCGCATGATTCCATAAGAAACCGGTCTGCGGTCAATTCCGATTTGCCTCGGAATCCGCTGGGTTGAACCTTGTGGAAGCATGAGGCAATCCGTTGTCGTTGGGCGGCTCCGGGCCGTGCGGCAGGCAGTTCACAGAATTGCAACACCTCAACAGGTATTCGATTGGTCAATAGAATCAGGGGTAACCTGGCAGTTTCTTCTGCGACAATCGCAGACAGCGGTTTCTCGGCTGTTCGGCGAATCTTGGACGGCCTGAGAGCGGGAACGCGGTGCGTTCCAGACCAAAAGGGAAGTGAGCGAGGGCGGGAACGATGACGGACTTGGTGATGTTGATCTGCGCGTCGGTTGGCTCGCTGGCGTTTGGCATTCTGGCGGCGTATGGAATTCTGCGCATGGCCTTTGCCTTGATGCATCCGCAGTCTCGTCCCGTCGTAGTGAAGGCACATCAGGAAGCGGCTCGGGTGCAGTAGGGAAGAGATTCGGGGCCAGGAGTTAATGGATAGAATCCCATCTTCATCCAAAATCTTTCACCAATAACTGTGGTTGATCCCACATTGCCGCCTCACAGCGTCAGCGACTAATCCCTAATCCCTAACCCCTAATCCCTACTTCCTAATTCTGCGGATTGTTGGGCGGTTGCGTTTGCTGCGGCTGCTGACGCTGCATCTGCTGGAATGCGTGCGGCGGCCCGCCGGGCGCTAAGCCGGGGCGGGTGGGTGGCGTGGCTTGCGGTTGCTGCGCCGGCTCTTCATCCGTGTCGGCATCCTCGTCGCTGTCCGAGGCGGCATTAGCGGTTTGCACTGTAGTCCCGGCGTGTCGGGAACTGAGTACGATCACACGTGGGGTTCCCTGGCCTTGATCGCCAACCATCATGACGTTGTAACCGGAGCCTAGCAGAAGCTGGCTGAGTACGTCGCGCGCCTGGCCGGGTCCGTAGACGCCAAAGATTCGCTGGTCGGCGTTGAATCCCTCCACTTTTGCGCCAGTCGCTGCGGCCACATCTTCCAGGATTTGTGCAAGGCTGGAGTTGGTAGCGTCAATGCGCAGGCCCTGCTTGTCCCATGTGACCGAGGCGGGGAAAGGCTTTTCGTTGGATGGCCACTTTGGAACTTCAGGCGCGAGAGGCGATGCTGCCGCAACCGCCGCCTGAGGCGTTGGGGATTGTGCATGGGCCGCAATCTTATGCTTGCGCTGATGAGCAGTTTTATGCGCTGAAGCGGTTGGTTTGGCTGGTACAGCGGTTGCCGGCGTCTGCGCGGCCAGCATCTGCGCCCCGCACAGAGTTACGGCCAGAACTGCCAGCGAGGCAACGACGCTCCCGCGAAAGATCCTAGACGAAACCGGCGAGTTGAGCGAAGTGGATGTGCGCATAGAAATCGGCCTCTTGGCTCCGGTGAAGCGGTCCCAGCCGAGGTGCAAGAGCCTGGCAAGCCGTTTCCGCTCACTGTGTACTAGACTAACAGTGGCCTGCGGACGCTCATACAAGGGATTTCGCGGACAGAGAGGATTCAGGAGATGCGCTTCTGCTGGAACGGTTTTGCCGCGCCCGCGGCCTTGTTGCTGTTGCTGGCGGCTCCGGCGCCGGTGAGCGCCACAAGTTGCACCACGGCGGCTGAGCTGTTGCCGCAGGACCGCGATGCGCTGTCGGCGGCCGGGGGACGGCTGGCCATGGCCGTGGCCGAGCAGGATTTTGCCACTTTGAAGGCGGCTTTGCTGCCTGCGGTGGTCCAGGACTGGGATGGGATTCGCCAGGGGGCGGAGGCTTCAGAGCCGTTGATGAAGGGCGGGCAGATTCAACTGCGCAGCATCTACCTGCTGGACGCCAGCAGCTTGAAGGCGCCCGCCGATACCCAATTTTTCTGCACGGACGCCAGCGGCGCGCTGACCGTGACCCTGACCATGCGGGCGCTGCCGCCGGGCCGTTATGCCGTGGTGCTGGCCGATGCCGTTGGAGCGCCCTACGCCGGCCAGTTGAGCTTCATCTTGGCCTGGGAGGGCTCCGCCGCCGGATGGAAGCTGGGCGGCCTGGCGGTGCGGCCAGGCGCTCTGGATGGCCATGACGGCGTGTGGTACTGGTCGCGCGCCCGCGAACTGGCCAAGGCAGACCAGCCGTGGCCGGCGTGGTACGCCTACGAGACCGCGCGGATGCTGCTGCTGCCGGTTGATTTTCTCTCCTCGCCGAACCTTGAAAAACTCGGGGGCGAGCAGGCGGCAATCAGGAATTCTCCGCAAAACGCCTTTCCCTTGATGCTTCCGGACGGCCCGCGCACTTGGAAGATCGATGCCGTGAGCATGGACGTGACGCTGGGCCACGCCGACCTGGGCGTAGTCTACGAATCGACCGGAGTCACCGATCCTGCTGCCCAGCGCACTGAGGCCGTTGCCGTGCTGAGCGCGTTTCTGAAGGCGCAACCGGGGCTGCGGGAGAGCTTTCATGGGCTGTGGGCTTACGCGGTGAAGGATGGCAAGCGGACTCCGGTGATTGAGCTGCCCATGGCGCAGATACCATAAAGACAGGGAATAGGGAACAGGGAACAGACTGCGTGCCCTATCCTTTGGGCGTTTTGTGCTGAAGGGCTGGAGAGCGAATCTTTCCAAACCGGGCACGGTTTGTTCAATAACAATCCAAAGACAAGGAAGGGAAAAGACATTGGCAGCAATCATCGATTTGCGTTCGGATACGGTTACTCGGCCCACGTTGGAGATGCGCGCGGCGATGGCCGCGGCTGAGGTGGGCGACGACGTTTATGGCGAGGACCCCACCGTGAATCTTTTAGAGCGGCGTGCGGCGGAAAGATTTGGCCGCGAGGCGGCGCTTTTTGTGCCCTCGGGCACCATGGGCAACCAGATTGGCATTCGTCTGCACACCCAGCCGGGCCAGGAGGTGATTGCCGAGTCGCGGGCGCACATCCTGGATTGGGAGATGGCCACTACGGCGGTCTTCTCCGGCTGCCTGGTGCGGGCTGTTGTCGCCGAGCGCGGCATTCTGACCTGGAAGCAGATCGAGCCGGCCATCTATGGCCGCGGAGCATTTCGCGCTGCCACGGGCCTCATCGAGATTGAGAACACGGCCAACCTGGCAGGCGGACGCTGCACCCCGCTGCCGGTGCTGGAAGAAATCTGGGCCAACGCGAAAGAGCGCAAGCTCCCCACGCATCTGGATGGGGCGCGCATCTTCAATGCGGCCACGGCGCTGGGCGTTGACGTGAAGGATCTTACTCGCGGCTTTGATACGGTGATGTTCTGCCTGTCAAAGGGGCTGGGCGCGCCAGTCGGCTCCATGCTGACCGGCTCGGCGGAATTGATGGCTCGGGCGCGGCTCTTCCGCAAGGCCCTGGGCGGCGGAATGCGCCAGGCAGGCATCCTTGCGGCGGCGGGGCTGATCGCGCTGGAGAAGGGGCCAGCGCGGCTCCACGAAGACCACGCCAACGCACGTCTGCTAGCCGAGGCGCTCTCGCACATGGAGCACGTCTCCATCGACCTCAAATCGGTCGAGACCAATATCGTCATCTTCAAGTTGACCGGCGGGCTGAAGGCTGCCGATGTGGTGGCGCGATTGCAAGCGCGCGGCATTCTGGCCAGCGCCTTCGGGGCGGATGCGATTCGGCTGGTCACACACCTCGACGTGGATCGCGCGGCCTGCGTGACGGCGGCTGCGGCTCTGGCCGAGGAGATTGAGGCGTTAGCGAAGGTGGCGTGAAGACCCTCAGGTCAGACAAGTGAGACCTTGTCGGGTGTCCGGCAACGTCTCGCATTTTCCGAAAAACCGACAACTATGAGCTGTCCGCTGTTTCTATTACGGCTCCAGCAGAATCTTACCGGTCGTCTGGCGCGCTTCCAGATCTGTCTGGGCCTGACCGGCCTCGGCCAGCGGATACACAAACTCGGTGCGGAGCTTGAGTTTGCCCGTGGCCACCCAGCCCAGCACATCTCCTGCGCGCGCTTCCAGTTCCGCCCGAGTCGCTACGTAATGCCACAGAGTAGGCCGGGTCACAAACAGCGAACCCTTGCTGCTGAGCTGGATCAGATCGAAGGGAGGCACCGGTCCGCTGGATGCGCCAAACAGAGCCAGCAGCCCCCGCGGTCTGATGCAGTTCAGGCTACCCTGAAAAGTCGTCTTGCCCACCGAGTCATAAACCACATCCACACCCTTGCCGCCGGTCAGCCGCTTGACCTCAACTTCAAAGTCCTGCGTGGTGTAAAGGATCACATCCGAGGCGCCCGCCGCGCGCGACAGCTTCGCTTTGGCCGGAGTGGAGACCGTGGTAATTACCCGGGCTCCCAGCCTCGAGGCCATCTGCGTCAGCAAAAGGCCCACGCCCCCGGCCCCGGCGTGAATCAGCGCCGTGTCGCCGGGCTTGAGCGGATAAGTCGAGTGGGAAAGATAGTGCGCCGTCATCCCCTGCAACATGGCTGCTGCGGCCTGCTCCATGCTCAACCCCTTCGGCACCTTCACCAGTTGCGTCGCCGGAACCAGCGCGTACTCGGCATAGCTGCCCAGCACGCTCACTGAGGCCACCGCGTCCCCGGGGGCAAAACCCGTCACTCCCGGGCCCAGTTCCTCCACCGTCCCGGCCGCTTCGCTGCCCGGCGTCAACGGGAGTGACGCCTTGTAGACGCCCTTGCGAAAGTAGATTTCAATGAAGTTGACTCCGGCAGCTTCCACGCGGATCAACACCTGCCCCGGCCCCGGTTGAGGAATGGGCAACTCGGCCAGTTTCAGCACCTCCGGCCCGCCTGTCTCGTGAATCTGTAAGGCTTTCATCTCACGGCAAGGATGCACCCAAAGGCCCGGCGACTGCAAGTGTGGGTTAGGCGGCACAGCTGTGAACACCTCATGCGGTGCATGACTTCAAAAACACAAAACCCCACTCAGGCAGTACCCAAGCGAGGCTCGATGTCTTTCTGATCCCTGACCCTAATCCCTGTTATTACCCTTTTGACAGTATGTGGGGCTCTTTCGACACGTGCAGGCGTACCATGCGTTCGATGGCATACGGCGTGCGCTGCTGGCCGGTGTGGAAGTGGCGCACCTGCAACTCGCCCAGCAGACCAATGGCCAGCAACTGAATGCCGGCTAGGATCAGTACTGAACCAATGACAAACATCGGCCCATGGTGGTGCATCATGCTCAGTTGAGGGTTGAGAATCTTCATGACCAGCAACATGGTAGCCATGCAACAGCCTCCCAGAATGCCCAACACCCCGAAGCCGCCGAAGAAGCGCAGCGGGCGGTTCATGTACTTGAGCAGGAAGCGGATGGTCAACAGGTCGAAGAAGACGCCCAAGGTGCGCCCGATGCCGTAATGGCTTTTGCCCCGCTTGCGGGGTACATTCTTGATGGGAATTTCGCAGATCGACGCGCCATACCAGCTGGCCAGCGCGGGGATGAAGCGATGCATCTCGCCGTAGAGCGGAATGTTCTGGATCACCTCGCTGCGATAAGCCTTGAACGTGGTGCCAAAGTCGTGAATGTCCACGCCGGAGATCTTGGCCATCAGCCAGTTGGCGCAGCGCGAGGGGATGCGGCGCATGAACAGGTTGTCGGTCCGCTCCTTGCGCCAGCCTGACACTACGTCGTATCCCTCGTCCAGCTTTTCAATGAAGTTGGGAATCTCGCTGGGGTCGTGCTGCAAGTCGCCGTCCATGGCCAGAATGAAATCGCCTGAGGCATGATCAAAGCCCGCGGCCAGCGCCGAGGTCTGCCCGAAGTTGCGGCGCAGCTTGATCACCAGCACACGGCTGTCGACCGCGGCAATCTCTCCCAATAGCTTGTAGGTGCGGTCATTGGACCCGTCATCCACCAGCACTAGCTCAAAACTATCGCCCACCTGTTCCATCACTTGTTTCAGGCGCGCGTATAAAACGGTTACACTTTCCTCTTCGTTATGAAAGGGTACGACAATCGAATATTTTGCCATGCTATTAGAATAGACTCCACTTCGACGAAAAAGGATTCCATCTTCTCCCGTAAGGTGGCCACTCCATGCTTAAACGAAATCCTGAAACGCCTGGTCCGGGGTGGAAAATTATCTGTCCAGTTCATCGAGCATAGTCTGCATCTCATTGACAGCATGGCGGTTCCCGCTGCGCTCGGCGCTCTCGATGCCGGTTTTCAACCGTTTGATAGCCTCCTCGGTGCGGCTCGCCGCAGCCAGCGTCTGCGCGGCCATGAAATAGCCCGCCGTGTAGCCCGGATCGTTGGCCAGCAACGTGTCAAACTCGGCAAGCGCCGTGATCGTCTCGCCCTGGCCGGCCAGTTCCATCGCCAGCCCGTAACGGGCAAAACTGTTCTTCGGGTCCAGCGCCAGTATCTCTTTCAGTCCTGCGATCTTGTCCATTTTGCTCGAATAAGACGTTCTCGTGCATAAAGGGGATTTGCGTAATTGGCGGCAATTGCCGAAACTGGAAATAAGCGCCTTATCGGGCCGACCGCCTCAGCTTCATTGTATCCGGCGGCAGACGAATTCCAGCTACATACCAAGGAATGGAGTAGACCCATCATGAGTTCCATCGACCCTCCCCCAGCTCGCACGGTTGCCAGCACCCAGTCAGAGATGACCCAGATCATCATGCCCAACGACGCCAATGTCCTGGGCAACCTGCAAGGCGGGCGGCTGATGCACTTCATGGACCTGACCGGGGGCTTGGCTGCCTACCGGCATTCGCGCACCTACGTCATTACTGCGGCAATGGACCACATTGACTTCGTCCGTCCGGTCCACGTTGGCAGTCTGCTCATCCTCAAGTCCAGCGTCAACCGCGCGTTTACTGCGTCCATGGAAGTGGGCGTAAAGGCTTGGACGGAAGACCCGCTGACCGGCGGGCTGGTGCACGTCGCCAGCGCCTACCTCGTCTTTGTGGCCATCGATAAGGACGGGAAGCGGGTGCGCGTGCCGCAACTACAGCCCGAAACCGCCGACGAGCAGCGCCGCTATGCCGATGCGCTACTGCGCCGCGAGCATCGCGAGGCCGAGGGCGTGCGCCGCAAGGAGGAGCGGCGAGTCGCCGCCGCACAGGATGACGCAGGTACCTCCGAACCGTAATTCAACTGAACCGCATCTCAAGAAGAGTAGGGTTTCTACAAAGGAGCAATCAAAAACAATGGCGCATTCAAATGCCATGCCTTCGCCCGTCACTTTGCCGGGCATCTCGAAGATCATCGCCATCGGTTCCGGCAAGGGAGGAGTCGGCAAGACCACGGTTGCCGTCAACCTGGCCATTGCGCTCACGCGGCTCGGCCAGCGCGTGGGCCTCATCGACGCTGACATCTACGGACCCAATGTACCGCTGATGATGGGCTCAACCCAGCAGCCGGCCCTCGGACCGGACAATTGCTTCATCCCCAACCTGACCCACGGTGTGAAGACCATCTCCATCGGCTACATTTCTCCCGGCGACAGGCCGATGGTGATGCGCGGACCGATGCTCCATCAGATCATTCGCCAGTTTTTGCAACAGGTGGAGTGGGGCGAGTTGGACTACCTCATTGTTGACCTGCCCCCAGGCACAGGCGACGTGGTCCTCTCACTGGTGCAGACCGTGCCGCTGACTGGTGCCGTGGTCGTTTCCACGCCCAGCGACGTGGCCCTGCAGGATGCGCGCAAGGCTCTGGAGATGTTTGCCCAGATCAACGTCGAGGTTCTGGGCATCGTCGAGAACATGAGCCACTTCACTTGCCCGCATTGCCACAAGGAGATCGACATATTTTCCAGGGGCGGAGCCGAGCGCACGGCTCTACAGTTCAACGTTCCCTTTTTGGGTTCGATTGAGCTGGTCCCTGCCATCCGCGAGGGCGGCGACCGCGGCCTACCCGTCGCGCTGGCCGGTCCGAAGAGCCCGCAGGCAGCCGAGTTTTACGCCATCGCTGAAAAATTGATGGAACGTGCCGAGGCGGCGGCAGCCGCAGCCACCGAGGTGATCGAGATCAGTTGAACCCCTGCGATGGGGCCAACAGCGTTCGGCTCTGTAGAGCCACAGAAAAGCGGGGCATGCGCCCCGCTTTTCTGTCAGTTGAGACTGCAATCTACCGCCAGTGCCCTTCTTGCATCTCCCAATGATCGCCGCGATGAACCCACCTGTGCGCGACCCAACGCGCGTGGGGTCGCGGTGGACGATCCCAGCGGCCAGGAGTCCAGACATAGCGGTCACCATCCCAGCGGTGGTATCCGGGAATCCATACAAATCCCCGCTCCGGAGGACGGCCGCGCTCTTCGTAGACAGGGGCCGGCGGCCCGATGCGAACCACAATCTGCGCAAACGAAGCCGCAGGCAACAGTGTGAAAGCAAGCAAGAGTGCCAGTGCAATCTTTTTCATGGTGAATCGATTCCTCCTGGGTTTGAACTTCCGGAATTCCACAGCCGTTCCGGCCGACTGATGACTTCAACGCTACAGCGCGGAAATAGTTGCGCGTGGCCGCAGAATTCATTGACTGATGCGGCGGCTTCGCGGCGGCTGTCAGCTCATGCTGAAGTTATGATAATGGAATGAAGCGTGTTTTATTGTCCTGGAGCAGCGGCAAGGATAGCGCCTGGGCGCTTCATGTCCTGCGCCAACAACCCGGCATCGAACTGGTTGGCTTGCTCACCACGCTGAATACCGAGTTCCAGCGTGTGGCGATGCACGGCACGCGCCGCACCGTGCTGGAAGCCCAGGCCGAAGCGGCGCAATTGCCGCTGTGGGTTGTGCCCTTGCCGTGGCCCTGCTCGAACGAAATTTACGAGCAGTTGATGACCGAGGCTTGTGAACGCGCCATCCGTGAACGGGTTGATGCCATTGCTTTCGGTGATCTGTTTCTCCAGGACATTCGCGCCTATCGCGAGACACAGTTGAAACCGACCGGACTGGAGCCGTTGTTTCCTTTGTGGGAGATTCCGACCGGTTCGTTGGCACGGGAGATGATCGCTGGTGGTCTGCGCGCAAAACTGACTTGCGTGGACAAGAAGCAGTTGAGAACTCATTTGCGGGCCGCGACTTTGATGCCGCGCTTCTGACTGATTTGCCGCCGGAGGTGGACCCCTGTGGCGAGCGCGGCGAGTTTCACACTTGCGTTTATGACGGGCCGATGTTCACCGCGCCAGTGAACCTGGAGGCTGGTGAGATCATGGATCGGGATGGTTTTGTGTACGCGGATTTCATAGACCGCCGCGCGTCTCGCAATGAGATCTGATGTTTTTTGATTGGCAAATTCATGGGGGAGCAAACTTATGAGCAAAATTTCAATTACCGCCAAAGACAAAGTGTTTGTATTGACAGGAGCGGGAATCAGCGCAGAGAGCGGATTGCCCACCTTTCGTGGGTCAACCGGGCTGTGGGCCGGACATCGTATCGAGGATGTATGCACTTCCGAAGCGTTGGAAAAAAATTTCTGGGGAGTGTGGGAGTTTTACTCCGAACGGCGCGTGGAGAGCGCAAAGGCCCAGCCCAATCCGGCGCATATTGCGCTGGCTGAGTTGGAGCGGCAGTTGGGCGACCGCTTTTTCCTCTGCACGCAAAACGTGGACGATCTGCACGAGCGGGCCGGCTCGAAGCGGCTGGTGCATATGCACGGCGAACTGGCCAAGGCGCGCTGCGAGCGGGAGTGCGGCCGTTCGCCGGTTGAGGATCATGCGATTTATCGCAGCCTGGACGAGGTGGGTCACTGCCCTTGCGGCGGCCGGTTGCGTCCGCACATTGTCTTCTTCGGCGAAATGCCGCTGGAGATGGAGCGCATCGAACAGGAGATTGCCAAGGCAACGCTGATGGTGGTGGTGGGCACTTCGGGTTCGGTCTATCCGGCGGCCAACTTTGTCCATTGGGCGCGGCAAGCTGGAGCGCGTACCGTCTACGTGGGGCCTGAGCCGCCGCTGAATGCCTCGGCCTTCACGCATGTCGTCGAAGGCAACGCGGGAGAAGTGCTGCCGGGTCTGTTTGTGGTGGAGCGGAATTAAAGCGGTTCTCCAATTCGTCTAGATGGAAAGTGCAATCGCTAGCTGGCTTTTTCCTTGAGGAAAAAGCCAGCTAGTAAACTCTCAAGCAGGGCATCTTCACTCTGATTTTGCTCGTCGCGGTTGAAGTCGCACTTGAACTTCTTCGACGTGCCCTTGGGATAAGCAAACCACACCGTCGCATCGCCTGTGGCGCGATGCGGCTACGGCCGCCGCTCAGGTATCATCGAGTTATCTTCATTCTTATCCACCCCAAGAGGAAATGCCCATGTCTGAGTCGAACCGGTCCGCATCGACGCAACAGCTTTCTGCGCAAGAATCTTCTATTCATCGTCCGCTGCGTATTGCTCTTTTTGGCTTCGGGACGGTGGGAAGTTCGGTGGCGCGGATTCTGGCCGAGTCCAAGCCCGAGGGTCTCGAATTGACCCACGTATACGTTCGCAGCATTGCGCGAAGGCACGTCAATTGGTTGCCCGCAAGCGTGCAATGGAGCGAGGACGCTGATGCTGTGCTGGCCTCAGACGTGGATGTTGTCGTTGAGTTGGCTGGCGGCCTCGATCCGGCCGGAAGCTGGGTGCGCGCGGCGCTCAAAGCGGGCAAGAGCGTGGTTACGGCCAACAAGAAGCTGATCTCCTATCAGGGCGTCGAACTGGAACGGCTGGGCGCCTCCCGTGGCGGGCAATTGAAGTATGGAGCCGCTGTGGCCGGCGGAATTCCCGTGATTCCAGGCCTTGAGCAGGGGTTGTCCGGTGATCGCATCGAGCGCATTGACGGCATCCTGAACGGCACTTGCAACTTCATTCTGAGCAGGATGCAGGATGGCGCCGAGTATGCGACAGTGCTGGTAGCGGCGCAGTCCAAGGGCTATGCAGAGGCCGATCCCACTGAGGACGTAGGCGGCTTTGATGCGCGCGCCAAGCTGGCTATTTTGATGCGTCTGGCTCTTGGCGCCGAGGTGGACCCGGAGGAAATTATGCCGCAGTCCATCACCCGGATTGCCGCCCTGGACTTCAGCTATGCGCGCGAGGTGGGATGCACTATCCGGCAGGTTGCGCGCGCAGAGCGGTCCGAAGGCAAGATCGCGGCCACGGTGGGACCGATGCTGGTGGATCTGCATTCACCGCTGGCGTGGTCGTGCGGCACGGAGAACATGGTGATCCTGAAAGGCCACTACGGCGGAGATGTGGTCTTTTCCGGCCGCGGCGCCGGTGGTCATCCCACCGCGGTGGCCGTGGTCAGCGACCTCGTGGCGTTGGCGCGCGGTTCGCAAAGGGTGCAGATTCCCTCGGTCCCGGCGCACGTGGGCGCCGAGTTTGAGGTTCCGTATTACATCCGTTTCCTGATCGATGACAGGCCGGGAATTGTTGCCGAAATTACCGGCGCGCTGGCCAGGGAGAGCATCAATATTCGCGCCATCGTCCAGAAGCCCGGCTATCCGCAGCACGCGCTGCCCTTTGTGGTCACCGTCGAGCCGTGCAAGTCCTCGGCTCTCAAACGCGCTCTGGAAGCCATCCGCGGCAGAGACTACCTGCTCGAAAAGCCGCTGGATTTGCAGATGCTGGAGTAGCAGGGGAGCAGGGAACAGACCGTCCGCGCTGTGTGGGGGGGGAGTTCAGCCAGCGCACGGCCAGATTTTCCCTTTGTAAACGCATGATTTTGCTTCCTTGTAACCTTCTGTTCATCTTGGGCCGGTAACCTGTTCTTGGGATGGCCCAAGTGCCCGAGATCAGCATCGATCAATCTCAGTTTCTACCCGAGTCCGGCTCTCCAGGCGAGCAATCTTCAGTCCCGGCGGCTCCGGGCGAAGTGTCGGCCATTCGCGCCTTCCTAAGCTCGCGTGGCAACTCGGCGATTGCCGACCTTAGCTTCCATTGGCTGATGGTGCTGTGTGCCCTGAGCATCTTCGGTATCGTCGTACTGATTGCTTTCGAGTTGGTGGTGCGCTCGCGGCTTGCCTGGAACAGCTTCGGGTTGGACTTTTTTTACAGGGCTTTCGTCGATACGTACACCAACCAGCCCATGTACTGGGACCCAGTGAACGGGCATTTCAGCGCCCTGCCGTTTCTCTATGGAACTCTGGTCTCGTCGTTTCTTGCGCTGCTGCTGGCGGTGCCGCTGGCTATCGGCGTGGCCGTCTTTCTAACCGAGATGTCCCCCGGCTATTTGCGCGCGCCGCTGGCCTTCATCACCGAGCTGTTGGCGGCCATCCCCAGCGTCATCTATGGCCTTTGGGCAGTCTTCGTGCTGGTGCCGCTGCTCCGCGAACATGTAAACCCTTGGCTGATCAAACTGCTGGGCTGGACGGGCTTTTTCGGCGACGACAATCCTACCGGCCTGGGCTTTGTCTCGGCGGGAGTGATTCTGGCCATCATGATTCTGCCCATCATCTCTTCGCTTACCCGCGAAGTGATGACCGCCGTGCCGACTTCGCAGCGCGAGGCGGTATTGGCGCTGGGCGCCACGCGCTGGGAGATGATCCGCATGGGCGTCCTGCGCAATGCCCGCATCGGCATTGTGGGCGCGGTCATCCTGGGACTGGGGCGCGCCTTGGGCGAGACCATGGCCGTCACCATGGTGATCGGCAACAGCCCGGAGATTCGCCGCTCGCTGCTTGCCAACGGAAGCACGATGGCCTCGGTCATCGCCAATGAGTTTGCCGAGGCATCCAGCGATCTGCATTTGAGCGCCCTGATGGAACTGGGGCTGGCGCTGTTTATCGTCACCATCATCGTGAATGCATTTGCCCGGCTGTTGGTCTGGGCGGTAACGCGCGGAGAGCCATCCGCGGCGCGTTGAAGCCGAGCTTTTTCACTGTAGGCTGTTGACTGTTTTTCGGAGAAGACAAGTTGAAGACGGAACTCAAATTTCGGGCCAAGTTTCTCGAACGGAAACGGGCTTTCACCGATGGCGCGGCGACTTTTCTCGCTGTGCTCTCCACCGTGCTGGTGGTGGCGCCGCTGGTGGCTATCTTCGCCTACCTCGTCTACAAGGGCGCTAGCTCGCTGAACCTGGACTTCTTCACGCAGATTCCCAAGCCGGTAGGCGAGTCGGGCGGCGGCATGGCCAACGCGATTGCCGGGTCGGCGATTCTGTTGGCTGTCGGCAGCCTGATCGGAGTTCCCATCGGCATCGCCGGCGGCATCTTTCTGGCCGAGTTCGGACGCGGCACCAAACTGGCCAACGCCGTCCGCTTTACGGCTGACGTGCTCAACGGCGTTCCCTCCATCGTGATGGGCATCGCCGTCTACTCCTTGATTGTCGTTCCGCAAGGACACTTCTCGGCCTTTTCAGGCGGCGTCGCCTTGGGCATCATGATGATTCCCACCGTCTGCCGCACCACCGAAGAAATGTTGTTGATGGTGCCCAACGCGGTGCGCGAGGCGGCCCTGGCGCTGGGCGTGCCCAACTGGCGCTCGGTACTGGCCATTACCGTGAAGACAGCTTCTCCCGGCATCATTACCGGCTGTATGCTGGCTTTTGCGCGTGTGGCGGGCGAGACGGCCCCATTGATCTTCACCGCCTTTGGCAACGTCGATTGGTCCGGAAAGCTCAATGAGCCGATTGCCGCTCTGCCTCTGCAGATTTACGTCTACGCCATCTCTCCGTACGACGAATGGCATCGGCTGGCGTGGGGCGGGGCGCTGGTGTTGATTGTGCTGATTGTGCTTGCCGTTTCGCTGGTGCGTTACGTCACCAGCCGCGGCGTATTGAAAGGGGCAAGCTAAGTGGGCGTTGGCATTGATGTAATCAACCTGAACGCGTGGTACGGCGCCAATCACACGCTGCAGGACGTGAATCTGAAAATTCCTGCCAACCATGCAACGGCGCTGATCGGCCCTTCGGGCTGCGGCAAGAGCACCTTTGTCCGCTGCATCAATCGTATGCACGAAACCAACCCCATTGCGCGCGTTACCGGCAAGGTGCTCATCGGCGATCTGGACATTTACGCCGACGCCAAGCCCGTCGAGATTCGCCGCCGCGTGGGCATGGTCTTCCAGCGGCCCAACCCCTTTCCCACCATGTCCATCTACGACAACGTGGCCGCGGGGCTGAAGCTCAATGGCTTCAACAACCGTCAGGCGCTGGATGAAATCGTCGAACGTTCGCTCAAGAATTCCGCGCTGTGGGACGAGGTAAAGGACGATCTCAGGAAGAAATCCGGCGCCAGCCTCTCCGGCGGCCAACAGCAGCGTCTGTGCATCGCCCGCGCCCTGGCCGTGGACCCCGAGGTGCTGCTGATGGACGAGCCGGCCTCGGCGCTCGACCCGGTTTCCACCTCCAAGATTGAAGACCTCATCTTTCAGTTGAAGTCGCAGTACACTATTGTGATTGTGACGCATAATATGCAACAGGCGGCCCGCGTCGCTGAAAAGACGGGATTCTTTTTGAATGGCCGCATGGTGGAGTTCGATTCGACCCAGAAGATCTTCACCAACCCCAGCGACAAGCGCACCGAGGATTACATTACAGGCAGGTTTGGATGACGCGCATACGCTTTCAACAAAGTCTCGACGAGCTGAAGAACCAACTGCTGGTGATGGCTGGGCTGACCGAACAGGCCATTCAGCGCGCCGTTGAGGCATATCGCGCACGTGACCTGTCTATTTGCGACCTGGTCAGCCACAGCGAAATTGCCATCAACCGCCTGGAGCGCGACATCGACCAGGCCGCGTTGGATCTCTTGGCGATGGAACAGCCCATGGCCAGCGACTTGCGCTTTATCCTCAGCGTCATCAAGATCAATGCCGATCTGGAGCGCGTGGGCGACGTAGCCAAAAACATCAGCGAGCGTGTGCGCGGCATGGAGCAGATGGCCGTCGTTGATCTGCCGGTCGATATTCCGCGCATGGCCGACCTGGCTTCAGAGATGGTGCGCAAGAGCCTGCAATCGTTTATTGAGGAAGACGCCGAGGTGGCGCGCACGGTGCTCACCATGGACAAAGCCGTTGACGCCATGAATCGCGCGGCCTATAAAGCTCTGACTAAACTGATGGCCGAGCAAAGCTATCTTGCCCCGCAGGCCCTGAATGCCCTGATGATTGCCCGTGCCCTGGAGCGCGTAGCTGACCATGCCACCAACATCGCCGAAGACGTCATCTTCTGGGTGCAAGGCACCGACGTCCGCCACGAGAAAAAAATGAAGACCACCCCAGACCCGCACGCCATGGAGTAAGCTTTCACTGGAGTAGTTGGTTGTAACCCCAGATTCCGCCTTCGGAATCTGGGAGACCACGAACCTCGACCGGCTCGACAGCCGAACACAGCATATTTCGAACTTGTCGTGCAGAAAATAACCTGCTACTCGTGCGAACTAACAAGAGTAGGGGGGGAGATAAGGAGAAACCGCCTCAAGCGGCTTCAGACGAGACCTACTCCCTCCCCCCTAAAAATATTTTCAAACATTGCAGATAATTTTTCATCGTTAAGGGCACGCATCAGAGGTATCGGCTTACAAGTTTAGATTTTGAGATGGGATATCCACCGGACGCCCTGCGGCCAGCGCAGCTTTCGTAGTCGTTCCTTCCGTTCCACTTCTGCTACCCTGATCAAGGCTTCTCCAAGCACTTCACTCCTCCGTCCGTGGGCGGAGAGAAACTCATCTTCTTATGGGCTGGATCGCACTCTTCGCTATCGCTTTTTCCCTTTCGCTGGACGCCTTTGCCGTGGCCACTGTTGCGGGCATTACTCTGGGAGAGCCTACACGACGGCAGCGCCTTCGCCTGAGCTTCCACTTTGGTTTTTTTCAAGCACTAATGCTCGCTGGCGGGTGGTGTTTGGGCAGTGCTGTTGCACGTCTGTTGCACGGGCTCGACGCTTGGGTGGCCTTTGCGCTGCTGGCTCTGGTGGGCGGAAACATTGTGCGCAACGCCCTTCGCGGCGAAGAGGAAAAACGCAGCAAAATCGATCCGACACGCGGCTGGGAACTGGTCGTTCTTTCCGTGGCTTCCAGTCTGGATGCGCTTGCGGTTGGCATCTCTTTGGCAATGGTCAACTCTGCCATCTCTCGCTCGGCGCTCATTGTCGGCATTGTCACCTTTGGCATGACGTTGCTGGGCATGGGGATTGGCCAGAGGATCGGCGCTGTCTGGGGACGCCGCGCGGAACTCTTCGGCGGCATCATCCTGATTTCCATTGGCCTGATCATCCTGTGGCCGACGCTGCGGGTGCTCTGCGGCTAAGATCGCTATTGTCCCAGGGCCAGCACGGCCATCAGCAGCAGCCACGCAAGGCCCATCGCGTGCCAGTACCAGGCTGTCGCGTCCACGGCAATCTGACGGTACTCAACGCGCTTGAGCCAGCCCAGGACGCTCAGGCAGAGGATGAGTGCCAGGGCGCCGACAAGCAGGTGTGGCCGGTTATTTCCTGGCCGATAGAACAGCCTCGACGAAGAGCCGGTGAACGCGCCGGTCACGCGAGAGTTCAGGATGAAACGTTGCGGCCAGGACGCGGCCCTCTCTGGCCAGCGTTGGAAAGCCATCACGCCGGGCCAGGATCTCGACGCCGGCGCCAGTTTTGATGATGCGCGGCGCGCGAATGAAGACCATCTCCAACGGCCCCCCGGCGAGGGCGGTTTCGGCGGTCACGATGGCCGAGTCGATCTGGCGGCCGTAAGCATTGCGCTCGATGGTTGCATCAAACACCCCCAAGGAGCGTTGAGGCGGATTGAGAACCTCCCGCGCCAGCAGAATCACGCCCGCGCAGGTGCCAAAGACGGGTTTGGTGCGGCAAAACTCTTGCAAGTGTTCAAAAAAGCGGTGTTTTCCCAGAAATCGCAGAAGGGTGGTGGACTCGCCGCCGGGCAGAATCAGTCCGTCAAGGCCGGCTAACTCCCCCGCCTTGCGTACCTCGACGGGAATTGCACCGGCCTCGGCCAGAGCCTCGGCATGCGCGGCATAATCGCCTTGAATTGCCAATACGCCGATGCGCGGCAGCGTGCGTCCTTCTGTCAAATCAGGGTTCTCCTGTAAGTTTGCTCGCTGTTCACCTTGCGTATTTTTCCAGCGCAAGGATGAGCAGCAGCGCTGTTGGTATCGGAGCGGAAGGCAGTTGGCCCCACCGCTAGGTGGCTACCAGCCCCGTGTCTGCAATAGTTGGGACTCTTCGAGACCGGCTGCGGCCAGGCCCTTCATGGTGCCGGTGACCTGCTCGGCGACCTCGGCCAGGATCTTCGGATCGTTGTAATGAGTGGTGGCGATCACAATGGCTTTGGCGCGGGAGACGGCTTCTTCGCGCTCCTTGGGGTCGTTTTCGACGTCCAGCGGAGTGGCGCGTTCCTTCATAAAGATGCCCGAGCCGACGAAGATGGCCTCGGCGCCCAGCTGCATCATCAGGGCAGCGTCAGCCGGAGTAGCAATGCCGCCAGCAGAGAAGTTGGGCACCGGCAGCTTGCCGGTCTGCGCGACCATGCGGATCAGTTCGTAAGGGGCCTGGTGCTCCTTGGCCGCCGCATAAAGTTCTTGTTCGCTGAGTACGGTGAGCGCGCGCATCTCGCGGGTAATCTGGCGCATATGACGGACAGCGAAGACTACGTCGCCGGTGCCTGCCTCACCCTTGGTGCGGATCATGGCCGCGCCCTCGGCAATGCGCCGCAGGGCCTCGCCCAAATTGCGAGCGCCGCAGACAAATGGGGTGGTAAAGGCGTGCTTGTCAATGTGATGGGCCTCGTCGGCGGGAGTCAGGACCTCGCTCTCGTCGATGAAATCCACACCCAGCTCTTGCAGAATCTGGGCTTCGGCGAAGTGGCCGATGCGGGCCTTGGCCATGACTGGAATCGAAACGGCTTGAATGATCTGCTTGATAAGGCTGGGCTTGGCCATGCGAGCCACGCCGCCCTCGGCGCGAATCATGGCCGGAACACGTTCCAGAGCCATGACCGAAGTGGCACCGGCCTCCTCGGCGATACGCGCCTGCTCGACGTTCATCACGTCCATGATGACGCCGCCTTTAAGCATCTCGGCCAAACCCACCTTCAGGCGCAGACTGGTGGTGGCAAAACTCTTGTTCTCATTGAATTCCGACATAGACTTCGACCTTTTCGAGGCGGATTCCGGGCTGATTGGAGCCGGGGGACGGCCGCGTATTGAGTTTACTTACCAGTGTAGCAGCGATGTAGCTGGCGGGTTGGAGTGGAGTGAGACAGACGAGAGGTCACGCCGGAGTGATTCTTAGCTTTTTCCAATCCTTCTGTTCTGCTTCTGGCCACCTTTCTGCTTGATTTCTCAGCAAATGGCAACGACTCATCCATTGCCGCCGCCAATGGCGCCGCCGCACCTGCCTGATCAAACGAGGTCGGCCGAGATTGCGACTGAACAAGCGCTGATGCCGTCGCCTCGCCCGCTGGTCGAAGGGGAAGGGATTGTGCTCAGCACGCAGGTTGCGCGGCTGCCGGTGGAGCTGGATGTGGCCGTGCCGGTGCGGGATTTCCGCGTGCGCAATCTGCTCGCACTGGATCCGGGCCAGTTGATTGAGACGCAGTGGGCTCACGGCGAGGATCTGCCGCTGGCCGCGGGCGCGGTGCAACTGGCCTGGAGCGAGTTTGAAGTCGTCGATTCGCAGTTGGCGGTGCGTGTGACCCGGCTGGTCTGAGTCGCTGGGGTGGATTTTTCTTGGGTTGGCAAGTGCATGGGAGAGGGCGCGGGATGGAGCAGGACGATAACGCGAGAACGAAGCTGGTTGGTGGAATGGCCGGCTGGGTTCTGGGGCGGCTGCGGACCGGAGTCCGAGCGCGGTCGAGGCTGGAGCTTGTGGAACGCATTACACTGGCTCCTCGCCAGTCGCTGGCGCTGGTTGAAGCCGAAGGGCGGCGCTTTCTGGTTGCCACTTCGCCTGAGGGGGCGCCAGCTTTCTATGCGCTTGATGAGCGGCCGCAACTGGCCGCAAACAGGCAATCCGATGCAGCGCGGCCGGCCATGAGGGTCTCATGGTAGCTTCCTGGGCTGCCTTCATTCTGGCAGCACCGGCATCCGTGCCGCTGTTGCCGGACTTGAATACCCGCCTTCACCCCTCGGACTCGACGCCTTGGACGATTCTTCTTGTCTTGACGCTGATTACCCTGCTGCCCGCGATTCTGATGGCCGTGACCCCGATGGTGCGGCTGCTGGTGGTCTTCCACTTTCTGCGCCAGGCACTGGGCACGCAAACTGCGCCCTCGAATCCGACCCTGATGGGGCTGGCCCTGATGATGACCTGGTTTCTAATGACTCCGGTGCTGAACCTGGTGGACCAGCAGGCGGTCGAGCCCTATCGCGCCGGGCAGATCACGGGGATAGAGGCCATCGACCGCGGAGCCCAGCCGGTGAAGCATTTTCTGCTGCATTACGCGCGGGAGAAAGACCTGGCTCTATTTACCGCCGCTGGACAGATTCCGCGTCCGAACACGCCGGACGATCTGCCCATGCGGGTGGTGGTGCCAGCCTACATGCTCTCGGAGTTGAAGGCCGGGTTTGCCATCGGTGCGGTGCTGTTTCTTCCGTTTCTGCTGATCGACATGGTTACGGCCGCGATTACCACTTCGATTGGAATGTTCCAACTTCCTCCGGTGGTGGTCTCGACGCCCTTGAAGATTCTGCTGTTTGTGATGGTGGACGGCTGGAACCTGCTGGCCAATTCGTTGTTGAAGAGCTTTTGACCCGTTGTTGAAGTTCTGATTGAGGGATGCCGATGACGCCCGATCTGGTTGCCGAATTGCTGCGCCAACTCATGAAGGAAGCCATGATTCTGTCCGCGCCGTTGTTGATTGCAACGATTCTGCTGAGCTTCGTGCTGAGCCTCTTCCAGACCCTGACCAGCCTCCAGGAACAGTCGTTGACCTCCGTGCCGCGTCTGGGCGCAGTAGCCATGATTCTGCTGGTTGGGATGCCCTGGTTTCTGGGCCGGATGGCGGCCTATACCCGGCTGTTGCTGACAGATTTTCATCGTTTTTTGGGCTAACTCGGCGAACGTCGCTAAGAAGAGGAGATGGATGCCGCACGGGAACGAGTTGCAGTGGAGCAATTTTCTTTGCGCCATGACACTGGCCCTGGTGCGGGTGAGCGGGATGGTGGCCTTCGCTCCCTTCTTTTCCTCGACGGCGCTTCCGCTGCGCGCCAAGGCGGTCTTTGTGGGCGCGGTAGCGTTTTTGCTGGCTCCGCTGGTGGCCACGCTGCCCAATGCGCAGGTCACCATCAGTTTCTCCGCTCTTTTGGGTGAGCTGGCCGTAGGGCTGGTCTACGGTCTTACCCTCACACTGCTGAACGAGATGCTGCTCTTTGCCGGCCAGATCGCGGGTATGCAATTCAGCTTCTCGATGGTCAATCTGCTGGACCCGACCTCCTCGATCCAGACGCCGCTGCTGGGCGACCTGTTTCAGTTGATGGGCACGCTGGTAGTGATTGGGGCCGGCCTCGACCGGATTCTGCTTTCATCAATGGTGCGAAGCTTCCGCGTTGCGCCCCTGGGCCGTTACGCGCTGGCGCCCACCTCCGCACTGGAGATTGTGCGTGCTGCCGGAGGCATCTTTCTGGCTGCTGTCGAACTGGCCGCGCCAGTGCTGGCCGCCACCCTGCTGGTGGAGGTGGCCATAGCTCTATTGGGCAAGCTCAGTCCGCAGTTGCCGGTCATGTCGCTGTCTGTGCCCATGAAGACTCTGACCGGCTTTGCGCTTCTCGCCGGTTCTATGGCTCTCTGGCCGCGCTTCATCGAGGCGCGCTTCAGTGGGCTGCTGGACTTGGCGGAGCGGTTGATTGCCGCGCCCGTCCACGGGGCAGCGCTGGGCATGGGAGGATAGCCGATGGCCGGAGAGCGCACCGAGCAGGCAACGCAACATCGCCGCGACGAGGCTCGCAAGAAGGGCGACGTGCTGCACAGCCGCGAACTGACGGCCGCAGCCGGAACCCTGGCCGGGGTCATGGTGCTGGGCGCCATGGGAAGCCATCTTCTGATCGACTGGCGAGGGACCTTTGCCGCATTTCTCGATCTTGGGGCTCCTGCACGCTGGGAGCCGGCCGAGATTCAGCCCACGCTTTACGCTGTGCGCCGGCTGGCTCTCACCATCCTTGCTCCCGTGGGCGGAATGATGGCGGCGGTGGCTGCGGCCGCTCTGGGCGTTGGCGTTTTGCAGACCGGCGGCATCAACTTTTATGCCGAGGCAGTGGGTATCAAACTTGATCGCATCAACCCACTCTCCAATATCAAGAATCTTTTCTCTCTGCGCGCCGTCGCGCGGCTGGCCAAATCGCTGATCCCCGCCAGCCTGCTGGCGGTCTTCGCAGTGCAGCGCATCGCGAGGCAGTTGACTGTGCCTCCGTTTTCGACCGCGCGGTTGGAGATGCTCGGCTCGGATGTCTATGGGCTGCTGCTGGCAGCGGCATGGCTCCTCTTCGGCTGGTCGGCCATCGACTACCTGGTCGAATGGCAGAGCCGCGAGTCGCGGCTGAAGATGAGCCGCGACGATCTGCGTGATGAGTACAAGGAGACCGAGGGCAACCCGCAGATTCGCAGCCGCATTCGCAACCTACAGCGTCAGGCGCGCCGCCGCCGGGTGAAGGCCGATGTCGCAAAAGCGGCCGTGGTGCTGGTCAATCCCACTCACTATGCCGTGGCTCTGGGCTTCGATTTTGCCACCATGGAGGCGCCCAAGGTGATGGCCAAGGGCCGCAACCTGCTGGCCGAGGAGATCAAGGCAGAGGCCCGCTGGGCGGGGGTGCCGATCATCGAGAATCCGCCGCTGGCCCGCTCGCTCTACCGTTCGGTCGAGGTTGGCCAGCCGATCCCCGTCGATCTCTATGCCGCGGTGGCGGCTATTCTGGCCTATCTCTATCGCCAGCGGCTGGAGGCTGAGATGCGCGAGCGCCGCGCCAACGAGGCGGCGGCCAGGGCGCAGACGCGGCCGGCCACGCAGGCGAATTCACGAACTGGGCGATCCGGCTCAGCCGCTCCACCTTTTGCAGGAGGTCCACAATGAGTACCGCAGCCCTGGCGGTCGGTTCCTTGCCTACCCAGTCGATCTGGCATCGGCTGCGCGAGTACGTGCTGCCGATGGCTGCCATCAGCGTGATCTTTGTCATGCTGGTGCCGCTGCCGTCTTTTGGCCTTGATTTTCTGTTGACCCTGTCAATGGCCGCCTCGATCATCGTCTTTCTCTCTGCCGTGCAGATCCGCCGCGCGGTCGAGTTGAGCGTCTTTCCCACTCTGCTGCTGCTGTTGACCCTCTTCAGGTTGGCTTTGAACATTGCTTCCAGCCGCCGCATTCTGCTGCACGGACAGGAGGGCACGGCCGCTGCGGGCAAGGTCATCGAGGCCTTTGGACAATTCGTCGTGGGTGGCAACTATGTGGTCGGCTTCGTGCTGTTTCTGGCCCTGATCGCCATTCAATTCTTAGTGGTTTCTCACGGCGCGGTGCGCACTGCCGAGGTGACCGCCCGCTTTACACTCGATGCTCTGCCGGGCAAGCAAATGGCCATCGACGCCGATATGAATGCGGGGCTGATCGACGAGGCAGAGGCGCGGCGCCGCCGCCAGGCGATTGCCCGCGAGGCAGAGTTCTACGGGGCGATGGACGGGGCGGCGCGCTTCAATCAGCGCGACTCGCTGGCCACAATTTTGATTACCGGCATCAATATCATTGCCGGCCTGCTGATCGGCACGCTGCAGCAGGGCATTGAACTGAGCGAAGCCGCGCGCACCTACACCGTGCTGACAGTGGGCGATGGGCTGGTCACCATCATCCCATCCTTGCTGGTCTCGATTGCCTGCGGCATCACCTTGACACGCGCCAACTCGGCGGGGTTGCTGGGTGCCGAGATTCACCAGCAACTGTTGGCCAAACCAACCACTTTCTACATTGCCAGCGTGGTTTGCGGGGCGATGTGCCTGATTCCGGGGCTGCCCAAGCTGGCCTTTTTGACTGTGGCCGGAGGCCTGTTCCTGGCCGGACGCCGCGTGGCTGCCCATGCCCCGGTGGCCCCGCAGACTGAGCCGGGAGTGAGTGAGAAGAAGAAGCCCGGCGAGTCTCAGAGTTCCGATCTGGCTCAACTGCTGCGCCTGGAGGATCTGACCCTGGAGATCGGCTTTCAGTTGATTCCCCTGGTGGACGAAAAGCAGGGAGGCCAACTGCTGAATCGAGTGCGTTCACTGCGCCGCCATCTCTCCGCGGAGATGGGCTTTCTGGTTCCTCCGGTGCATATCTCCGACAATCTCCGCCTCAGGCCGCGCGAGTACCTGTTCAGCCTGCGCGGCATGGAAATTGGCCGCTGGCAGACCGAGGGCACGCAGATGCTGGCTGTATCGGGCGATCCGGGCCGCCGTCCGCTGGCCGGCAAGGAGACGCGGGAGCCTGCTTTCGGTGTGCCCGCGATCTGGATCGCGCCAGCTCTCGAGGACCAGGCCAATGCAGCAGGTTATTCGGTGGTGGATGCGGTTACGGTCATCACCACACATTTGGGAGAACTCATCCGCCGGCACGCCTGGGAACTGCTGGGCCGGGCCGAGACCAAACGTCTGATGGACTCGATGAATGACAGCCACCCCAAGCTACTCGAAGAACTGGTGCCCAAGCTGTTGACCCTGGGCGAAGTAGGCCGGGTGCTCGAACAACTCCTGCGCGAACGGGTTTCGATCCGGGATCTGGGCGCGATTCTCGAAGCGCTACTGGAGACCGCGCCAGTGAACAAAAGCGTGGTTGCCCTGGTCGAGGCCGCGCGCCAAGCGCTGGGGCGGCGGCTCATCCAGCCGCTGCTCGATGGGGAAGGCCAGTTGCCTGTTCTGCTGCTCGATGGGGCGCTCGAAGAAGAGATTCTGGCCACGCTCTCGCCGGAGACCGGCCAGAGGATGCTCGCCGCCGCCGCCGTGCCGGCAACGCCCGTGATCCGCCGCCTCACCGATTCTTTGAGACGGCTTATTCCCGCAGCCAGCGCAGCGGCTCTTCCCGTGCTACTTGTCCCTAGTCCAGCCCGCTATTACGTCAAGCGCTGGCTGGAGCCGGTCTTGCCTCGACTGGCGGTGGTAGCCGCCGGGGAGATTCCTCCGGAGATCCGCCTGCGGCCGGTGGAAACAGTGCGTTGAGGCTCTTGAGGCAGGGAACAAAGCAGAGAGCAGGGCAAGGCTTGCGATTGATTGAAAGGGGCGGGGATGAGTGCTGAAGCGGCGAATATGGCAGGTGGGCAGAGGGCATCGCGGCGGAGCGCTCCGGGGGACGGCTATCCGCCTGGGGGCGCTCAACTACCGGTGCTCAGCGGCGAGCAGGAGCAAGTGTTGCTCGAGCACCTGCCCATCGTTCGCTTTCTGGCGCGGCGCATTCACGAGCGGCTTCCGCAGCATGTGGACATCGAGGATCTGGTTTCGGCCGGGGTGGTTGGGCTGATGGATGCCTTCTCCAAGTTCGATCCAGCCAAAAAAGTCCAGTTCCGCTCGTATGCGCAATTCCGCATCCGGGGGGCGATCCTGGACAGTCTGCGGACGCTCGACTGGAGTCCGCGCGAACTGCGCCGCAAGGGCCGCGCGGTGGAAGAGGCCATCCGGGCGTTGACGGCGAGGATGGGCCACGCGCCGGACGAAGCTGAGGTAGCCGCGGAGATGGCATTGAGCCTGGAGGAGTACCAGCAGTTGCTGGGCGATCTGAAGGGTTTGGAGATCGGCACTCTGCACATGGAGCGCAACGAAGACTCGGGCGAGGAGGAACTGGCCTATATCCCCGGGCGTCCCGAGGAGGATCCGCTGTTTTGCTGCCTACGGGGCGAACTGGAAGAGCGTCTGGCGGAGGCCATTCAGAATCTGCCCGACCGCGAGCGTCTGGTGATGAGCCTTTACTACTACGAAGAGATGACCATGCACGAGATTGGCTTGGCGCTGGGGGTGGTCGAGTCGCGAGTCTCGCAGATGCACGCCTCGGCAGTGGTGCATCTGCGGGTCGCGCTCAAGGATCTGGCATCGCGCGGGGCCTTTGACAAGCCGCGCTCCCGCAAGC